>Ga0180216_1000275_pt1 | contig 57092 bp, 45 predicted proteins | sample eDN3rd37CBELigMG_FD_128879 | JGI IMG/M metagenome (GOLD analysis project Ga0180216, IMG submission 128879) | Enriched Miracle-Growth compost microbial communities from Emeryville, California, USA - eDNA 3rd pass 37_C BE-Lig MG (version 2)... ...
CCTCGTCGACCAGCGAACCCGGATCGAGATCGCCGCCGCACATGGCGTAGGCGATCCGCTCGGCCACGTGGAAGTCGTGTTCGGAGATGAAGCCGCCCACCCGCATGTTGACCAGTTGCGCCTTGAAAGTGGCGAAGGCGTCGCGCCCGGCCACCGGGAAGCGCGCCGGCAGCGGCGCGTGCCAGCCCTGGTCGGCGAGGTTCGCCGCCTCGCGCACCGCGACGTACAGCAGCTCGTGGCGGTTCATGACGATGGGATCGGATTCGCGCAGGTAGCCGAGGCGGCGCGCGTCCAGCGCGGACTTGGAGACCTGCGCGGTCGCCGCGGCCATGAGGAAGGGCTTGAGCATCGCCTGCAGGGGCGCCTCTGGTGCGCAGGCCGCCTGCCGTTCGGCGGCGCGGCGCGCGCCGTGGGTGATGCCGCCCGCGCCCGGCGTCAGGCCCAGGCCCGCCTCGACCAGGCCGATGTAGGTCTCGATGTGGGCCACGCGGCGCGCGCAATGCACCGCTAGCTCGCAGCCGCCGCCCAGGGCCATGCCCGCCAGGGCGGCCACCACCGGGACCCGGGCGTGGCGCAGGCGCATGGACATTTCCTGCATTTCCCGCTGGAGGGGCTCGATGGCATTGACGCCGCCCGCCATGAAGGCGGGCATCATGGCCTTGAGGTCGGCGCCGGCCGAGAACGGATCGTCGAGCTGGCCGATGACCAGGGCCCTGTAGTCAGATTCGGCCCGGGCGACCGCGCGGACCACGCCGCGCACGACGTCGGGCGCCAGGGTGTGCATCCGGGTCTTGAACGAGACGATGAGCACGTCGCGCGGATGGGGCTCGGGCAGGGTCCAGCAGCGCACCGCCTCGTCCTCGTGCACGATGTCCGGCACGAGGCCGGGCCCCTCGCCGACGAGGCGCGGGGCGCCGACCTGGCGCCGGTAGACGGGCAGCGCGCTGCGCGGCCGGTAGGCGCCGGCCGCGGGGCTGTACGAGCCCTCGGGCGTGTGGACCGCCTGCCGTTCCCAGACCGGGCCGCTGGTGGCCCAGGCGGGCAGCGGCTCCGGCGACAGGGTCTTGCCCGCGGCGATGTCCTCGCCGATCCATTCGGCGACCTGGCGCCAGCCGGCGGCCTGCCAGATCTCGAAGGGCCCCTCCCGGTGGCCGAAGCCCCACTTCATAGCCTCGTCGAGCTCGCGCGCGTTGTCCGCGATCTCTGCCAGGCGCGTGGCGCTGTAGTGGAAGATGTCGCGCAGGACGGCCCAGACGAAGCGGGCCTGCGGATGATCGGAATCATGCAGCGCGCGCAGGCGCCGGGCGGCGTCGCGCTCGCCGAGGATCGCCTTGACCGCGTCGTCGGCCGCCGCGCCCGTGGGCACGTACTCGCCCTTGGCCGGATCCAGGCGCAGGATCGCCTTGCCTTCCTTGCGAAAGAATCCCGCCCCGGACTTCTGGCCGAGGGCGCCCTTGGCGATCAGCGCGGCGACCTCGGGCGGCACCTCGAAATGCGCGTGGAAGGGATCGTCGGGAAGCTGGTCGCGCATGGTGCCGACCACGTGCGCCAGGGTGTCGAGGCCGACCACGTCGGCCGTGCGGAAGGTGCCGGACTTGGCGCGGCCCAGGCGGGTGCCGGTCAGGTCGTCGACCAGCTCGTAGGGCAGGCCGAAGGCCCGGGTGTGGTGAAAGACCGAGAGAATGCCGAATACGCCGATGCGGTTGCCGATGAAATTGGGCGTGTCCTTGGCGCGCACCACCCCCTTGCCCAGCCGCGACACCAGGAAGGTTTCCAGGGCGTCGAGCAGCGCGAGCTCGGTCGCGGCGGTGGGGATCAGCTCGACCAGCGTCATGTAGCGCGGCGGGTTGAAGAAATGCACCCCGCAAAAGCGATGGCGGACGCCCTCGGGCAAGGCCTCTGAGAGCGCGGCGATGGACAGCCCCGAGGTGTTGCTGGCGATGATCGCGCGCGGACCCAGGGCGGGCGCGATCTTGTGGTAGAGGTCGCGCTTCCAGTCGAGGCGCTCGGCGATCGCCTCGATCACAAGGTCGCAGTCCGCGAGCAACCCCAGGCCGTCGTCGTAATTGGCCGGCAGGATCAGCTCGGCGAGGTCGTCGCGCGCCAGGGGCGCGGGGCTGAGCTTGCGCAGGTGCTCGATGGCGCGCCGGACGCCGGCGTTCTTGTCGCCATCGGGTGCGGCGAGATCGTAGAGGATCACCGGCACGCCGGCGTTGACGCAGTGCGCGGCGATCTGGGCGCCCATGACCCCGGCGCCGCAGACCGCGACCCGGCGAATGGAGGGGGAAATCGGCTGGCTGGTATGCATAGTGTGTCGTGTCCTTGCCTGTGTGTGGCCCGCGGGTCGCGCGGGTCGCCCGGCGGGGCGTGCCATCTTTCTATAATAGGGCCGTTCCCCTGTCGACGCACCCTTCCGCGGGATACCGACCATTTCATGGCCCGACTGCCTCGTCTCTACGCCCCGCGCATCCCCCAACTGGCGCAGGCCTGTTTCGCGCAAGCCTTTGCGCGGGCCTCCGAGCCCGCCCCGGCGGCCGACATGGAGCGCCTGCGCGACTGGCTGGGCCAGGAGGTCGCGCGCCACGGGCTCGCCCTGCACGCGTGGGTGATCACCCCCGACCGCCTGTGCCTGCTGGGCACCCCCGCCGACGCGCAGGGCCTCTCGCGCGTGATCCAGGGCGTGGGCCGCCGCATCGGGGCCGGCATGCAGCGCGGCCGCGCCTACGAGGGCCGCTACCACAACGCCCTGCTCGAGCCGGGCCGCTGGGTGCTGCCGGCGATGGTCTGGCTCGAATCCCTGCCGGCGGCGCTGGGCTACGTGGACACGCCGGCGCGCTGGCCATGGTCCTCGGCGGCCGGGCACATCGGCCTGCGCGCCGATCCCATGCTGGTCGACCACACGGACTACTGGAACGAAGGCAACACGCCGTTCTCGCGCCAGGCCGGCTACCGCCAGCGGCTGGAGGCGGGCGCGGACGCCCGCCAGCGCGCGCAGATCGAGGCCGCGATCCTGGGCCAGTGGGCGCTGGGCGAGCGCATATTCCTCGCCCACCTGGGCCGCCTGGCCTCGCGCCGGGTGGCGCCGGCCCCGCGCGGCCGGCCCCGCAAGGGGGCCGCCGCCTAGACGGATGCCGCCTCGGATGCCGCCTCGGATGCCGGCTCGATACCGGCTGGATGCCGGCGAATCGGACGTGGCCGCCGGGCGGGTGTAGCCCCGGCGGCCGCGGCACGCGCCTCAGAACGAGGTCGTGGCCTCGAGGAAGAACGTGCGGCCGGGCTGGTTGTAGGTGTAGGCGCCGGCGCCGTAGATGTAGTTCGGCGTGGTGAGGTTCACCCCGATGGCGTTCCCGGCGCGGAACAGGCGCTTGTCGAACACGTTGTCCACGCCCATCGTCACGCGCAGGTGCTTGCTGAACTTGTACTGCGTGCTCAGGCCGAAGATGGCGTAGGGCGGGATCTCGTCCGTGGCGCTGCCGGTCAGCGGCTGGCCATAGTAGTCATACTTGGGGCCCTCCTGCTCGCCGTAGACGGTGGCCTTGGCGCGCAGGGACCAGGCCGGGGTCACGGACCAGTCCAGCGTGCTGTTGACGGTGTACTCGGGGATGGTGGACAGGTGTTCGCCGGTGTCCTTGTTCTTGGACTCGATCATGTAGGTGACGTTGGTCGACCACAGCCAGTCCTGCGCAAAGGGCCAGGTCAGGTTCCCTTCCAGGCCCTGGACGACGGCGCGCGGGACGTTTTCCCATTGGAAGACGTTCTGCGTCCTGCCGCCCACCACGAAAGAGGACACGGGCGTGCGGCCGGCCTCGATCTTGTCGCGATAGTCATTGTGGAAATAGGTCAGGCTGGCGCCCAGGCCATCGGGGCTGCGGAACTCGACGCCCAGTTCCTTGTTGATGCTGGTTTCCGCCTCGAGGTCCGAATTGCCCATGAGGAAGCAGCCGTTGCCGCCGCCCGCGGGATTGCCCCAGCAGCCGTTCCCGGCGCTATAGAGCGCATAGCCGGAATTGCTCTGGTAGAGGTTCGGCGCCTTGTAGGCCCGCGCGATGCCGGCCTTGACCGTCCATTGGTCGTTGACCAGATAGGCCAGGTTCAGCGACGGGCTCCAGTTGCTGCCGTGGATGCTGTGATGGTCGAAACGCAGGCCCGGCGTGACGGTCCAGTGGTCGCCGATGTACAGGTTGTCCTCGGCGAACGCCGAATAGATGTTCGCATGCGCCTTGGGCTGGTAGGCCGCCAGCGGCGCGGGAACCTGCGCCTGCGGATTGCGCTGCTTCAGGTCCGAGGCATTGTCCTCCAGGTCCTGGCGCACCCACTCGAGGCCAAAGGTGCCCATCTGGTCGATCCCGCCCCAGTTCAGGCGCCGGTTCAATTCAGTGTGCGCCGTCAGGGTCCGCAAGTCGATGTCCCCATAGCCGCCGAGGCCCGCCGCGGCGGGATCGTTGAAGATGCCCTCCGTGCCTCCAGCCAGTCCTTCCAGCAGGCGGGTGTTGCGGGTCTGCTCGTACTGGAAGTAGCTCAGGGTGTGCGTGTCGGCATTCCAGTCGCCGTTGTGCGTGAGCGAGTAGGTCTGGCGATAGATGCGGTTGGTCTCGCTGCCGAGCTGGGACTTGACGGTGGCGTTGCTGTTCGTGTTTTGCGTATCGCCGACGTAGATATTGCCCTGGCGTCCGTAGCTCGCCTCGAAGTCGATCTTGTGGCCCGCGGCGGGCTTCCAGCTCAGCATGCCGGCGATGTCGCGGTTCTTGAACCCCTCGCGCCCGGCGGGAAAGGTCCCGGCGTTGGCGCCGCCGCGCGCCGAGGCGTGGCCCTCGTTGATGTCGTACGCATCGCCCTGGAAGTTCGCCGCGCTGCCGTACAAGCGGAAGTCCAGGCTGTCCGTGAGCGGGCCGGCCAGGTTGAAGGTCGTGCGCGCGGTCGAGCCCTCGTCGCTGTGATGCGGGACGTTGATGTAGGTCGAGACCGAGCCCGTGAGCGTGTCGGCGGCCGGCTTGGTGATGATGTTGACCACGCCGCCCGCCGCGCCGTTGCCATAGCGGGCAGCGGCGGGGCCGCGCAGGACCTCGATGCGCTCGATCATCTCGGGCGGCACCCAGTTCGTGTCGCCGCGCGTGTCGCGCTCGCCGCGCCAGCCGAAACGCACCGAGCCGCGCGACGAGACCGGCTTGCCGTCGATCAGGATGAGGGTGTTTTCCGGGCCCATGCCGCGGATGTCGATCTGGCGGTTGTTGCCGCGCTGGCCGCTGGAGGAATTGCCGGTCAGGTTCACGCCCGGCATGGTGCGGATGATTTCAGAGACGTCGGTGGCGGGCGGGGATTTCTGGATGTCCTCGGCGGTGATGGTGGACGCGCCCGGCGTCTGCTTGAGTTCCTGTTCGGCCTTGACGACCACGCGCTCGAGCTGGGCGACGCCATCGGAGGACTGCGCCCCCACCGGAGCGGCGGCCAGGCCCAGGGCCATGAGCAGTCCGATGGGCGGCAGGGCGCGGCCCTTGGGCTTGAAGGCGATCATGCGGGTTCCTCGTATTCGGTACGTATTGCGGTAGGGAATCTGGGTGAAAAAAATCCTCACAAATATAAACGATAACGATTCTCAGAATCAAACTTGTATTTGACATGGATCAGGGAATTCAGAGATGAGGGCGGGCAGAGACCAGGCGTCCGTGCACGAGGCGCGTCGTCGAACATCCTCCAGCGCCGGGTGCATCGACATGGGCGGGCACCCGTGCGAGGCGCACCGTTGCGGCACCGTCTCGTCGTTGCCACATCGTCTTCATCGTTGCGGCACCGCAGCTCTAGCCATTCAGTGCCGCCACCGGGTCGAGGCGCGCCGCTGCGCGGGCCGGCATCAGGCCCGAGACCAGGCCCGTGGCGACGGCGCAGCCGAAGGCGCCGAGGATGGCGGTCAGGGAGAACACCAGCTCGACGCCCGCCGCCAGCAGGGCCAGCCCGATGCCCAGGCCCAGCGCCACGCCGGCTGCGCCGCCGCACAGGGACACCAAGGCGGCTTCGGTGAGGAACTGGCGCCGGATGTCGCGCTGGCGCGCGCCGACCGCCATGCGGATGCCGATCTCGCGCGTGCGCTCGCGCACGGTCATCAGCATGACGTTCATGACGCCGATCCCGCCGACCAGCAGGGACACGGCGGCGATCAGGCCCAGCATCAGGGTCATGGCGTTGCGCGACCGGGCGGCGGCCTGGAGCTTGGCGGCCGCGTTGCTGATGTTGAAGCTCTCGCGCCCATGGCGCGCGCGCAGCAGGTCGCGCATGGCCGCCTCGGCGGCGACCGCGTCCTGCGGCGAACGGGCCTCGATGACGGCGTAATCGGGCTCGCCGATGGCGGTAAAGACACGCGCGCGTCCGGTGTCGAAGGGAATGAAGGCCTGGTCGTCGTAGTTCTCCGATCCGGATTCGGCGCCCTTGGCGCTCATGACGCCGATCACTTCGAATGGGGTGGCGTCGATCAGGACGAGGTGGCCGATGGGATCGTCCACGTCGGGCAGCAGCCGTTCCCGCAAGCGGCTGCCCAGGACGACCACGGGCGCCAGTTCGCGGTTCTCGGCCGCGATGTGGAAGCGTCCGCGGGCGACCGGCCAGCGGTGGATGGCCGGCAGGTCGGCCGTGCTGGCGACGACGTAGACGGGGCGCGAATACGCGCCGCGGCGCAGCATGGCCGGGTCGCCGATCACCGGCATGACGCGCGCGATCTCGGGCAGCTCGGCCACCGCCTCCAGGTCCTCCAGGGTGACGACGCCGGCCACGCCGCCCTCGGGCGCGACGCTGCCGCTCACGTACAGGATGGCGGCGCCCAGGGCGCCCATCTGGCGCACGACCTGCTCCTTGGCCCCACGGCCGATGGCGAGCATGACGATGACCGAGGCGACGCCGGCCACGATGCCCAGCAGCGTCAGGGCCGTGCGCACGCGATTGAGCGCCATCGCCCGCCAGGCGGCGCGCCAGGCCTCGGCCAGGGCGGAGGCGGCGGGCGCGTGGCCGGGGCGGAGCCGCTCGCCCTCCACGCCCCTGCCCCGCGCGTCCGCGGGACGCGTCCCGGCGCGCGGAGAGGTGCCGGCTGCCGCCGCCAATGCCGACGAGGGCACGCACGCGGGGGCCGATGCGGACGCCGCCTCCGGCGCGGCGGGCGATGCGGCAGCTCCTGCGCCGGGCCGATCGCCGACCACGCGCCCGTCGCGGATCTCGATGATGCGCCGGGCGCGGGCGGCGACCTGCGGGTCGTGGGTGATGAGGATGATCGTGTGGCCCTGGGCGGACAATTCGTCGAACAGCGCCATGACCTCGGCGCCGCTATGTGTATCCAGCGCGCCCGTCGGCTCGTCGGCCAGGATGACGCGCCCGCCGTTGGCCAGGGCGCGCGCGATCGACACGCGCTGCTGCTGGCCGCCGGACAACTGGGCCGGCCGGTGGTCCAGCCGCGCGCCCATGCCCAGGCGTTCCAGCAGCGCGGCCGCTCGCGGCGGTCGCGGTCCTCTCCCGCGTAGAGGGCCGGCAGCGCGGCGTTTTCCAGCGCGCTGTCGGCCGGGATCAAGTGGTAGCCCTGGAACACGAAGCCGAAGGCCTCCCGGCGCAGCCGGGCCCGCTCGTCGGCCGCCAGGGCCGAGACGTCGCGGTCCTCGAAGCGGTAGGTCCCGCTGTCGGGCCGGTCCAGGCAGCCCAGGATGTGCATCAGCGTGGACTTCCCGGAACCCGAGGCGCCGACGATGGCGACGTATTCGCCTTCCCGGATGGCCAGAGACACGCCGCTCAAGGCCGGGGCGGCCGGCGCGCCCCCGGCGCCGCCGTAGGTCCTGCCGACACCCTCCAGGCGGATCAGCGCGCTCACAGCACGAACCGGGGCATGCCGCCGCCCCGTTCGCGATCGGCCAGGATGAGGAGCTCGCCTTCAGCCAGGCCCTCCAGGACTTCGGCCGCGTGGCGGTCGCGCGCGCCGATCCGGATGATCCGCTCGACCGCGCGGCCATCCTCCAGCACACGGACCCGGTAGGTCCGGACGGCCTCGGCGCCCCGGTCCATGCCGGCGCCGGCCTCGTCTCCGGCCGGGCGCAGCGCCGCCAGGGGCGCCAGCACGGCATCCTCGACCTGGCGCGTGACGAAAGCCACCTGCGCGCTCATCTTGGGCAGCAGGGCGCGATCCGGATTGGGCACGTCGAACAGCACGGTGTAGAACACGGCCTTGGCGCCGGCGGCGGGTTGCGTGGCGGTGCCGCCCGTGGGTACGGCCGGCTCGGGCTGCGGCATGGGCAGCACCTGGCGCACCGTGCCGCGCCACTGCCGGCCATCCTGGGCCAGCGTCGTGAACACGGCCTCCATGCCCACGCGCAGGCGCGAAATGTCGGCCTCCGACACCTGGGTCCACACGGTCATGGCCGACAGGTCCGCGATGCGCAGCAGATTGGGCGTCTGGTAGGTCGCGTTCAGGGTCTGGCCGGGCAGCGCCTCCAGCGAGACCACGGTGCCGGCGATGGGCGCATAGATCCGGCTGTAGCCCAGCAGCGCCTCGTCGCCCTGCAGCGAGGCCCGGGTGCGGCGGATGTCGGCTTCGATGCGCCGTACGGCCGCTTCGGCGGCCAGCAGCTCGGCCCTGGCGGTGTCCGCCTGCTGGGCGGAGGTGGCGCCGGTCCGCAGCAGGCGCTGGTGGCGCCCGGAGTCCGCCCGCGCCAGGGCGGCGGCGGCCCGGGCCCCGTCGAGCTGGGCGCGCAAGGCGTCCAGCGAGGCGCGCCCCGCATCCACGGTGGCCTGCTGCACGGACGCATCGATCTCCACCAGCAACTGGCCCGGCCTGACCGTGTCGCCCGGCTGGACGTGGATCTTCTGGATCTGTCCGGACACCTGCGCGCCCACGTCCACGTAGTGCCGAGGCTGCAGGGTGCCCAGGGCATGGACGGTGGCGCGCACCGCGCCGCGCTCGACCCGCGCCACCTCGTACGCGGGCGCCGCCGGGCGCCGGGCCCAGACGGCCGTGGCGGCCGCCGCCATGATCAGCAGGATCCAGGCGGCGAGGACGCGCCAGCGGCGGCCCTCGCCGGACGCCGCCGCCACCGGCACGCCCCTCATTCGCGCAGATCGATCCGCACGACGCTTTCCATGCCATCGGCCCGATAGGCGGGATGCTCGTCGTCGTGCGGTCCCTTGATCGTGGCGAACAGGACCTGCCCGTCGGCCGACAGGGCCAGGCTGTTCGGGTGGGCCGGCAGATCGTGGCGCGCTTTCACGGCGTATGTCGTGCCATCGATCACCGTGATCGCGCCCGTGCCCAGGGGATGCGCGCGCGAGGCGCCCCGGTTGCTCAGGTAGATCTCGTCGCGGACCGGGTTGTAGAGCACGTCCAGTGCGCTTTCGCCCACGGGCACGGTCGCCAGGATGCGGCCGCTCGCGGTGTCGAAGACGACCAGGCGGCCGCTGTTGGCATCGGCGCCGAACAGGCGCGCGCCCTTGTCGTCGAGCGCGACGTTCACCAGGAACGGCTCGGCGCCGTCCAGCGCGTAGCGGCGCAGGATGCTGCCGCTGTCCGGATCGATGACGGTGACCCCGTAGTCGCCGCCCTGGCCGACGTACAGGCGCTTGGCGGCCGGGTCGTAGGCCGCGCCGGTGGGCCATTTGCTGATGCCGGACACGGTATGCAGGATGGCGCCGCGCTCGAGGTCCACGATCCAGACCTTGCCCGCCTTGTCGGGATTGGTGACGAACATGCGGGCGCCCGCCGTGTCCAGCACGATCTGGCGCACGTGCTCGAAGCCGCCCTTGGCCTTGGCCTGGCCGAGCCGGTAGCTGGCCGCCTGTCCGGCCTTCAGGTCGATGGCCTGCACCATGCCGTTCAGGGTGTTGCCGGCATACAGCGTGTCCGTGCGCGCATCGTAGGCCAGCCCATAGGGCTTGCGCTCGGTCCGGATGACGGCCTTGGTGTCCAGGGTGTCCGGGTCCAGCCGGTAGATCGCCCCGCCCTCGTCGGCCTTGAAGCTCGCGCCCGCCGAGGCCACGAACACGTCGCCATCGGCCACCACCAGCTCATAGAGACCGGGTGCGAGGTCGCGGCGCAGCACGGCCTGCCGCGCCGGGGCCTGTGCGGCGGTCTCGGCGGCGGGACCGGCCTTGCCCGGTTGCCCGCCCGGGGCCGCGCACGCGGCCAACGCGGCGCACAGGACGAGCATGCCGAGGCGGGCGAGGGCGCGTCCGGCCGAGGGTCGGGGGAATCGGAGGGATGGGATCTGCATGATGCGAATTCCTTTCGTGATGCGGATTGGTGGCCCGGGGCCTTAGAAACGCATGTCCAGGCCGAGCCGGAACGAGCGCGGCGCGCCGTAATAGGTCGAGCCCGGATCGGGGTGGTAATACTGGTCGAACGCGTTGTAGACGTTCAGGCGGGCCGAGACATTGCGGCTGAGCTGGTAGCGCGCCATCAGGTCCACCACGGCATAGGCGTCCTGCTCGACGAGACGCTGGGCGCCCAGCGGGTCCGTGCGTTCGGTGTAGGCGTGGCTCTGCCAGCGCACGCCGCCGCCCACCGTGAGGCCCCGGCCGATGGCGGGCCAGCGGTAGCTGGTGAACAGCTTGAAGGTGTTCTGCGGCACATTCGTGTTCAGCGTGACGCCGTCCCGGTCCTGGGACAGGGCGCGGGTGAAGCCCGCCGCGACCTGCCAGTCCGGCAGCACTTCGCCGGACACCTCCAGGTCGAAGCCCCGGGTCGTGGTGCCGGAGACGGCCTCGTAGGCCTGGCTGCCGTTGGGCGTCGTCACGCCCGGCAGGGCCACGGCCAAATTGTCCTGCTGGGCGCGAAACAGGGCCGCCGCCACGTTCAGGGCGCCGTTCAGCAGCTCGCCCTTGGCGCCGACCTCGTAGCTGCGGCCCAGCAGGGGATCCAGGTAGTTGCCGCTGGCATCCTGGTTGTTCTGCGGCTTGAAGATGTCCGTGTAGCTGGCATAGGCGGACCACTCGTCGTTCAGGTCGTAGACGAGGCCGACATAGGGGGTGAGCTTGTCGGACTCGTGGCGGTCCAGGTGCGTCTCGCGGCCGTCGTCGTAGTGGGTGTCCTTGATGTTTTCCCAGCTCGTCACGCGCGCGCCGACGATCAGCGACAAACGGTCGGTGGGCTTGAAGCGCGCAGTGGCATAGGCGCTGGTCAGGTTCTCGCGGTTGACGATGTCGCCGACCTCGGGATTGAACGGCTCGGCCGGCGCCCGGCCGTCCCAGGTATAGATATTGTCGAGCACCGGCGCGAACCAGCCGGTGCCGTCCGGCGACTGGTAGGGCGCGGTCTCGTTGCGGGTGCGGGACACCGTGGTGCCGACCACCAGCTCGTGTTCCCGGCCCCACAGGGTGAACGGCCCCGTGGCGTACACGTCCAGGGAATTCTGCACCGGCTTGCCGGCCCAGCGGCCCGCGTACATGACGGCCCCCGAGCCGGTGGCGCGGTCGACGCTGCCGCCCACGGCATAGCCCAGCACCTCGTCATAGTGATAAGAGCTGTGATCCAGCGAGCCCTTGATCCTCCAGCCGCTGTCGAAGCGATGCTCCAGCGAGGCGAACCAGCTCTGGTTGTGGCGCCGGGAATAGGCCCACTCGGCGGCGGACGACTTGGAACGGTCCCAGTCCGTGAGCCCGCCGTCGGTATAGAACAAGGGCAGGCCGCCGCGCGCATGGCCGGTGGCGTCCTGGTTCTGGTACAGGAAGCCCAGGGTGGCCAGGGTGTCGGGGCCGAGGTCGGCCTCGAGGATGCCGTAGAGGGTCTTGCCGCGTTCCTCCAGGCGCTCCAGGTACGAGCCGTTCTTTTGCCAGGCGGCGACCAGCCGGCCGCGGACGGTGCCCGCTTCGTTCAGCGGCGCGGACAGGTCCGCCTCGGTCCGGTACAGGTCCCAGGATCCGGTATCGACACTGGCGCGCCCCTGGAACTCGCGCGTCGGGCGCTTGCGGATCAGGTTGATCGTCGCGCCGGGCGCGCCCACGCCGCTCATCAGGCCGTTGGCGCCGCGGATCACCTCGACCCGGTCGTAGGCCGCCATGTCGGCGGTCTGGAAGATGCCGTTGTAGCCGCTGTTGACCAGGTTGACCCCGTCGATCTGGTAGTTTTCCACCCGGAAACCGCGGGCATAGACCGGGCTGCTGTCCGAGCCCCGGTTGCCGGAGGCGGGCATCACCAGGCCAGGCGTGTTGTCCACCACGTCCGCCAACTGGGTCAGGCCCTGGTCGTCCATGCGCTGGCGCGTGATGACGCTGACGGATTGCGGCGTCTCGCGTATGGACAGGTTCAAGCGCGTGGAGGTGTTGCTGGCGCGCGCGGCATAGGACCCGCTGCCTTCCGTGGTGGGATCCAGCGCCCCGCGGACGAGGACCGGCTGCAGCACCTGGGCGTCGCCCGCGGCGCCATCGCCCTGGCGCACGATGGTGTAGCGGTTGGGCCCGGTCATGCGGGCCTCCAGGCCGCTGCCTTGGAGCAGTCTGTCCAGGGCCTCGGGGGCGGAATAGTCTCCATGCAGGGCCGGCGCCTGGCGCGCCTCGGCCAGCGCGGTCGGAAAGACCAGTTGCAGGCCGGTGCGCGCCGCCAGGGCATTGAGGGACTGGTCCAGCGGCTGCGCCGGAAGGTCCAGCCCCGTCAAGGCGGCCTGGGCCCAGGCCCCCGCCGCGCATGCCAGGCCGCCGGCCACCAATGCGGCGGAAAGCACCGCCACGGCCCGGCGCCGAGGTCTTCCGGAAATCGCCATCGTCTGCTCCCTGTTTTTCAATAATGAGATTGAGAATTGATCAACTAAGAGGCAAGACGTTTCTCGGCACCCTCACATGGAAGGGTTGTTACATGTTTTTACTATTTCAGCGGGCGGAGAGCAGCACCCGGCCATCGGGCAGGCGCTCGACCCGCAGCGGCAGGATGGCCGGCAGGCTGTCGATCAGCGATTCGATGTCGCGGATGCGATATTCCCCGGACAGGCGCAGGGCCGAGGCATCGGGCGGCGGATCGCCGCTCCAGGACACGGGCATCCGGCGGTAATGGCTGAGCAGCGCCAGCACCTCGGACAGCGGCGTGCCATCGAAACGCAGCCGGCCCTCGCGCCACGCGGTCTCGCGCACCAGGCTCGCCACGGTGGCCGGCACGGGCCGCAGGGTGTCGACCTCCATCGCCTGGCCGGCATCCAGCATCGCCCGCCCCGCCGGACCGGATACCTCGACCTTTCCCTCGAGGACGGCTACCTGCGAGGCGCCGGCGTCCCGGCGCACGCGGAATATCGTCCCGATGTCGCGGATGACGGCGTCCCCCACGTGCACACGCAAGGGCCGCCAGTCCGGGGCGACGGTGAATACGGCCTGCCCGCTCTCCAGGCGCAGGTCGCGGGAGCGCAGCCGCAGCGCCAGCGTCAGCGACGAACGGCTGTCGAGGGCGATCACCGTGCCGTCCCGGGCGGTCCAGGCGCGAGGCTCGCCGGCGGCCACGACGACGGTGCGCTCCCGCAGCACCGGATTCCAGGCCCAGAGGCCGGCGCACGACAGGGCGATGCAGGCCGCGGCGCCGGCCTGGCGCCGGCGCAGCCGCCGCTGGGCCGATTGCGCCCGCGCCTCGCGCAGAACGTCCTCACGCGAGGGCAGACGGGCGCGCAGGGCGTCCTCGAACGGCATGGACGTGTCCGCGGATGCGCGCTGCGGGCGCTGCGGAGGCTCCGGGCGAGACAGGCCTTCCGGGCGAGACAGGCCTTCCGGGCGGGATGGGCGCTCCGGACGGGGTGGGCCTTCCGAGCGGGGCGTGCCTTCCGGGCGGGGCGTGCCTTCCGGGCGGGGCGGGCGCTCCGGACGGGACGGGCGCGCGGCATCGGAGGGGCGTTTTTCGGCCATCAAGCCTCCCAGGCGCCGATCGAGGACGCACGGGGACGGGCCGGGCGGCGCGCTTGCGCCAGCGCGCGGGCGGGCGCCCACTGCTCGCATATTCGCCGCATGGCCTGGGCGTAGTGCTTGGCGACGGCGTTCGCGGAAAGATCCAGTTCCCGGGCGATGGCGGCCTGCGGCATGTCGTACAGGCGGTGCAGGATGAAGACCTGTCGCGCCCGGTCGGGCAGCGCCAGGATCACGCAGGCCAGGTCCTCCACCGATTGCAGCCCCGACAGCCGGGTGGCGGCATCCTCGTGCCAGGCCGCCGGCGCATGGCGGGCCAGCGTATCGGCCAAACGGGTCCGCACGGCATCGCCCCGCCGGCGATCGATCGCCCGGTTGCGCAGCATGCGGCGCAGGAAGGCCAGCGGCTGGCGGACCCCGGCGGGCTCGGGCCTCGCCAGCAGGTCGGCGCACACCTCATGCACCACGTCGCGCGCGAAATCCGAATCACCGAATTGGCGGCCGACATAGCCGACCAGGTCGTCGTAGTGATGGGTGAGGCTGGCGACCAGGCCAGCCGTCGCGGGTTCCGTGGGTTCCATGAAATGCCGACGTCCGGCCGCCCCGCGGGAGGCCGCCGGCCCGAGATGAATGCAAATGAGAATGAGTGCTTGTTATGCTGACTATAGCATCATTGCCTGCGATCGCGAGCGCCGCATCCTGGCTTGGCGCCTGGCCCGATGCTCTGGCCCGACGCACCTCGGCCTGAACGTCCGGCGGCATCAGCCGCGGGCGCCCTCCAGCAGCCAGCGCCAGCCCGGCATGAGGGCATCGCGCGATGCCGTCCGGTGGCTGCGCCCCGGCAGGACGGCGCTGCGCAGGCGCAGGCCGGGACAGCGCGCGAATTCCGCCGCCAGCTCGTGCATGCCGTCCATCATGCCGCGCGCGCGGCGCAGGGCCAGGCGTCGCGCCTGCTCGTCCGGGTCGGCGTCCGCATCGTCCGGGCCCAGCCCCTGCTCGTGCTCGCCCACCGTGAGAAAGACGCCCAGTGCGGGCAGGCCGCGGGCGCACAGCCACTCCCGCCGCCGGCGCAGCAGGCGGACCGCATGGCGGTTTCCCCACCAGACCGAAGGGCTGGACAGCACGTAACCGTCGAAGGCATCGGGCCGATGCGTCATGGCGTAGAGGCCGAACAGGGCGCCCAGGGAATGGCCGCAAAAGACCCGGCGCCGGCCATCCAGGCGATATTCGGCCGCCACGCGGTCCAACACGCGATCCAGGGCGCGCAGCCAGGCGGCGGCGTGGCCCGCGATCCGGGGTGGGGACTGGAAGCCCGCCGCGCCGTCAAGTCTGGCGGGCGCGCGGCCCGTGATTCCGGGCGGAGGCGCCGGACGCCCGCGCAGCCGCGGGGTGTAATCCCAGGCCCGGTCCGCGGGCTCGCCGGGCGCGACGCCCACAAGCAGGCCCGGCAGGCCGGCGGGATCGTCGCGCATGGCGTCGAACTGGTGCGCATCCAGCACGCAGGCAAGCGGCCAGCCCGCTTCGGGCGGCGGCCCGGGCGGCACGGCGATCCGCACGGCGCAGGCGCGGCCATCGGCCAGGGGCAGGACGAAGGCGGAAGACGAAGCAAGCATGGACGGGGCGCGGGACGAAGAAGCCATGATCCACTATACTTCCCCTGCTGTAAACGGTTCTCATTCTTTCGGGTTTCGGGCATGCCTGCGCGTGCTCGGCCCGCCGCCCCTTTGGCATGGACTCCACCCTGACGCCCGCCGCTCCAGCCCTGCTCCACTACCGGCACATGCTGCGCCGCCGCTGGCTGCTGGTCGGGGCGCTGGCCGCCGTGATCCTGGTGTCTATCCTGGCGGATTTCATGCTCGGCCCCTCGGGCCTGGGATGGGCCGACCTCAGCCACGCGCTGTTCCACCCGGAGCAGGCCGATCCGACCACCCGTGTGATCGTCTGGGACATCCGCCTGCCGTACGCGCTCATGGCCGTCGCCATCGGGCTGGCCCTGGGCCTGGCGGGCGCCGAGATGCAGACCATCCTTAACAATCCGCTGGCCAGTCCCTTCACGCTGGGGATCTCGTCGGCGGCCGCCTTCGGCGCCTCGCTGGCCATCGTCCTGGGGCTGTCGCTGCCGGGCGTGCCGCAATCGTGGGCGATCGCGGGGAACGCCTTCGTCTTTGCCCTGGTGTCCGCGCTGCTGCTGGACGCGGTCGCGCGCTGGGGCTCGATGAGCACGGCGGGGCTGGTGCTGTTCGGCATCGCCCTGGTGTTCTCGTTCAACGCCGCCGTGTCGCTGGTCCAGTTCGTCGCCAGCGCCGAGGCGCTGCAGGGCCTGGTGTTCTGGACCATGGGCAGCCTGGCGCGCTCGTCCTGGCCCAAGGTGGGCATCATGCTGCTCGCCTTCGCCCTCCTGCTGCCGCTGTCGCTGCGCGACACCTGGAAGCTCACAGCGCTGCGGCTGGGCGAGGACCGCGCGGCGAGCTTCGGCATCGACGTGCCGCGGCTGCGCCTGACGGCGCTGGTGCGCATCAGCCTGCTGGCCGCGCTGGCGGTGTCGTTCGTGGGCACGATCGGCTTCATCGGCCTGATCGCGCCGCACATCGCGCGCCGCCTGTTCGGAGAGGACCACCGCTTCTACCTGCCGGGCAGCGCCCTGGTAGGCGGCACCATCCTGTCGCTGGCCTCGATCGCCTCCAAGAACATCGTGCCCGGCATCATCATCCCCGTGGGCATCGTGACCTCGCTGGTGGGCGTGCCGTTCTTCCTGGCGGTGGTGCTGCGCCGGCAGATGAGGTAGGGCCTCCATACGCCATGCTCCAGATCCAGGACCTGTCAGTGGCCTACGGCCGCCGCCCCATCATCCGGAACCTCTCCGCCGGCCCGCTGATGCCCGGCCGGGTGGTGTCGCTGCTGGGCCCCAACGGCAGCGGCAAATCGACGCTGCTCAAGGCCCTGGCCGGCCTGCTGAAGGCCTCGCACGGGCAGGTGATGCTGGACGGGCAGGACCTCACGCGCCTGACCTTCGAGCGCCGGGCGCAGCGCGTGGTCTATCTGCCGCAGTCCCTGCCGGCCGCCGTGCACCTGCGGGTGTTCGAGTCCGTCATGGTGGCCGCGCGCGCCTCGGACCTGGATCCGCAGGCCCAGGCCGTCGATCCCCAGCGGATCCTGGAGGTGCTGGGCCGCCTGGGCATCGAGCACCTGGCCATGCACTACCTGGACCAGCTCTCGGGCGGGCAGAAGCAGCTCGTGGGCCTGGCCCAGGCCCTGATCCGCAAGCCGCGGCTGCTGCTGCTCGACGAGCCGCTCTCGGCCCTGGACCTGAACTACCAGTGCCACGTGATGGACCTGCTCACGCAAGAGACGCAGGAACACGGCCTGACCACGCTGATCGTGCTGCACGACCTGAACATCGCCCTGCAGCGCAGCGACGAGGCCCTGCTGATCCGCGAGGGCGAGCTGGCGGGCCACGGCCGACCGGACGAGGTGATCACCGCCGAGTCGCTGGCCCGGGTCTACGAGGTCTCGGCGCGGGTCGAGACCTGCTCGCGCGGCCTGGCTCACGTCCTCATCGACGGCCTGTGCGCACCGGCGCCATGACCGCCGTCCGCCATCCGATTCCGCCCCGGACGCGCCGTCCAGATCCGCCACCCGACAGCCATCCACGCCCCATGCGACCACATCCGACCGACCTCCGCCATCCCGCCTCCGCGACCCGGGCCTCGCCCCGGCGACAGACGGCCCTCACGCGCCTGCGCGCCGCGCTGCCGGGACTGCTGGCGACGCTGCTGCTGCCGGCGCTGCTGGCCGGCCTGGCGGCGCTCGCCCCGCGGCCGGCGGCCGCGGCCCCCATCCAGGTCACCGACATCCTCGGCCGCGAGGTCACGCTGCCCGGGCCCGCGCGGCGCGTGGTGCTCGCCCAGGCCCGCCATTTCCAGGTGCTGTCGCTGCTGACGCCGGATCCGGCGGCGATCCTGGCGGGCTGGTCCGACGAGTTCAAGACCTCTTTCGAACCGGACTACGAGGTCGCGCTCGAGCGCTTCCCCAGCCTGGCCAAGGTGCCGGTCGTCGGACGCCACCGGGCCGACTCGTTCTCGGTCGAGAGCACGCTGGCGCTGCGCCCGGACCTCGTGGTCATGACGGCCTCGTTCGCCGGCCTCGCACCGGGACAGCCGGCCTCCGAGTCGCCGCTCATCGGCAGCCTGGAGACGGCCGGTGTCCCGGTGATCGTGATCGATTTCTTCATGCGGCCGATGGAGAACACCATCCCCAGCCTGCGGGCGCTGGGCCGGGCCATCGGCCACGAGGACCGGGCCGAGGCCTTCATCCGCTTCTACGAGGAGCACCTGGGGACCGTCGCGCGGCGGCTAGAGGGCCTCGCCGACGCGGACCGCCCGCCGGTCTTCGTCCACGCCCACGCGGGCAGCACGGATTGCTGCAATTCGCCGGGCGTGGGCACGTTCAATGAAATGGTCCGCTACGCGGGCGGCCACAACATCGGCGCCGACGTCCTGAAGACCGCGACGGGCAAGCTGAACTTCGAATACATCAACTCGCGCGCGCCGACGGTCTACGTGGCCACGGGCACCGGCTCGCGCGCGGCCAAGGGCCTGGCCATCGGCGCCGGCGTGAGCGAGGCCGAGGCCCGCGCCAGCCTGCGGCGCGTGATCGAGGACAACCACCTCGGCGCCCTGCCGGCCGTGCGCTCGGGCAACAGCCACGGGATCTGGCACGCCTTCAACGATTCGCCCCTGCACGTGGTGTTCATCGAGGCGCTGGCGCACTGGATCCACCCGGACCGTTTCGCCGACGTCGATCCGGCGGCCACGCTGAAGGCCATCAACACCCGCTTTCTCGCCGTGCCCTTGCAGGGAACCTATCTGGTGAATCTGAAGCCTTAGGACGCCGCGGCGCGGCTCGGGGCCGAGGCATGTCGGCGAGGCATGGGAAACCGCGAACCGCCGGCGCGGCGACAAGGAGGCGGCCTGAAGACACGGCACTGAGCGCCGCAAACCGCCAGCGTGAGACCGTCGGCGTGGTGCCAGGGGCTATGGCCTGCCCGCGCGATACGAGGAACGACGCGGGCGCGGGCTGCCGTGGTCACGGGACGAGGGTCGCAGCCTGTCGGCGCCATGCGAGGGACGACGAGGAATGATGGAGCATCCATGAGCCTGCGGAGCATCACCCTGACGGCGGGTGCCGCGGGGACGCACTTGGCGCGGCCGCTGCGGCTGCATGCGCCTGATGGCCCGCCGCCGCCCGCCGGGTGGCCCCTGCTGGTGCTGCTGGACGGCGACTGGGTCTGGCCCCCGCGGCCCGCGCCCGACGCGCTGGCGCGCTGCGCCGTGCTGATCCCGGGTCACGGCCCCGCCGGGCCGCGGGCGCTCGCGCGCCGCGCCCTGGACTACACGCCGCCCGCGCCGGACGGCGGACTCTGGCCCGATCCGAGGGTGCCCGAATGGCAATGCGGCGGCGCCGACGCATTCCTGGACGAACTGCTGGGCCCGATGATGGACTGGGCGGGCGCGCAAACGGCCATCGACCGCGGTCGCGCGAGCCTGTACGGCCATTCCTACGGCGGCCTGTGCGCGCTGTACGCGCTGGCGCGCCGGCCGGGCGCCTTCGCCCACACGATCTGCGCCAGCCCCTCGCTGTGGTGGCGCGAGGGGCTGGCCGGCACCCTGCTCGACGGCCTGCGCCTGTCGCCGCCCCCGCGCCCGCTGCGCCTGACACTGATGGCCGGCACCCTGGAGGAATGGCATGCGCAGCCCCGCGATCCGGCCGCGCCGCAAGCGCGCCAGGGCGGCGTGCCGACGCTGCCGGCCCTGCGCGCGCTGGCCGAACGCCTGGCGGGCATCCCCAGGCTGGACTGCCGGCTGGAATTGCTGGAGGGCGTCGGCCACGGCGAGGCCCTGCCCGCCTCGGCCCGACGCGCCATCGAGCTGGCGGCCGAGTAGGAGCCCACATGGCCGAGACCCTGGTCATCGCTTCGCATGGGCTGCCGGACGCCGGCCAGGCGCAGCGCCTGCGCCTCGACTTGCCCGCCGGGGAATGGCAATGGATCACCCGCCTGCGCCAGCCCGACGACCGGCTGCGCAGCCTGGCGGGACGCGCGCTTGCGCGGCGCCTGCTGGCCGGCCGCCTGGGCCTGGCGCCGGCCGAGGTGCCGCTGGCGGCCGGCCCGAACGGCAAGCCCGGCCTGGCCCGAAGTCCGGAGATTCCGCCCCGCAGTCCAGGCGACGACGGCGGCCCGCCCGGGTCCGAATGGCATTTCAACATCGCCCACAGCGGATCCATGGTGCTGGTGGCCATCGGCCCGCAACCCCTGGGCGTGGACGTGGAAACCTGCCCCGCGGCGGTGGATGCGGCGCTGCTGCGGCTGGTGACCGGCGAGGACGCGAACGAAGCGCTCCGCGACCCGCAAGCCTTCTGCGCCGAATGGGCCTGCCGCGAGGCCGTCCTCAAGGCCTGCGGCCTGGGCCTGGCCGCCGAGCCCGCCCGCCTGCGGCTGGCGGCGGACGACGGCGGCTGGCGCCGCGCCTCCGGCGTGCCCGAGGCCGAGGGCCTGCGGGTACGGATGCTATGGCAATCGCCCGAACACTGCGCCGCCCTGTGCCTGGCACCGAACAGCCGGGATGCCTGGAAACTGCTGCGGCTGGATCTGGCGGACTGGCTGGAGGACCCTCGGCTACTGGCCTGAACATGCCCGAGCCTGGTGGCCCACGGGTTGCGGGAGGCCCGTCTCGCGGCCTCCGCGAGCCGCTCTCAGGCCCTCACCGAGCCGCTCTCAGGCCCCCACCAGCCCCGCATGAGTGGACCGCTATCAGGGAAATTTCCTATACTCTTGGAATATAATCATTCTCATTATCATGAGCACATCCATTCCCTCGACTGCCGTCCCGACGCAGGCCTGGCCGGCCGAATTCGCCGACCGTTATCGCGCCGCCGGCTACTGGCGCAACGAAACCTTCGGCGCCTGGCTGCGCGAGCGTGCCGCCGCGCATCCGGACCGGATCGCGGTCGTCGGCGGCGACCAGCGCTGGAGCTATGGCGAGCTGGACCGCAGGGCGTCCGCCCTGGCGGCCGGCTTTCTGCGCGCGGGCCTGCGGCGCGGCGACCGCGTCCTGGTGCACCTGCCCAACATCCCGGATTTCATCGGCGTGGTGATGGGCCTGTTCCGCGCCGGGCTGATCCCGGTGTACGCGCTGCCCGCCCACCGCATCATCGAGATCGAGCATTTCGCCAAGGGATCGGCGGCGCGCGCCTACGTGGCCGCCGCGACGCACGCGGGCTTCGACTATCGCGCGCTGGCGCGCGAACTGCGCGAGCGCTGCCCCTGGGTCGAGCAGGCCTGGATCTCGGGCGAGCCCGATGGACACGCCTCCCTGGAATCCCTGTACGCGAGCGATGGCGCCGCGGTGCCCGCGACCGTCTCGCGGGGATCGGACGTCGCCTTCCTGCAGATTTCGGGCGGCAGCACGGGCCTGTCGAAACTGATCCCGCGCACGCACGACGACTACATCTACACCCTGCGGGAATCGGCGCGCATCTGCGGCCTGGGACCGGATACGGTATTCCTCGGCGCCCTGCCGATCGCGCACAACTTCCCCATGAGCTCCCCGGGCTTTCTCGGCACGCTGTACGCGGGCGGACGGGTCGTGCTCAGCCCCTCGCCGGATCCTGAATCGTCCTTTGCGCTGATCGAGCGCGAAGGCGTCACGGTCACCAGCCTGGTGCCTCCGTTGCTGCTGCAATGGCTGGACCTGGCGCCGGCCACCCGCCACCGGCTCGGCACCCTGCGCACCATCCAGGTCGGCGGCGCCAAGCTGTCGGCCGAAATCGCCCGCCGCGTGCGCCCCGTGCTGGGCGCGACCCTGCAGCAGGTCTTCGGCATGGCCGAGGGGCTGGTCAACTACACCCGGCTGGACGATCCCGAGGACATCATCATCCACACGCAGGGCCGCCCCATCAGCCCGGACGACGAGATCCTGATCCTGGACGACGAGGGCCGCCCGGTCGAGCCCGGCCAGCCCGGGCACCTGCTCACGCGCGGGCCCTACACGATCCGCGCCTACCACGACAACCCCTCGGCCAACGCGCGCTCGTTCACCGAGGACGGCTACTACCGCACCGGCGACGTGGTGCGCATGACGCCCGAGGGCTACCTCGAGGTGCAGGGCCGCGCCGGCGACCACATCAACCGGGCGGGGGAAAAGATCTCCGCCGAGGAAATCGAGGACCACCTGCTGTCGCATCCCCAGGTCTTCGACGCCGCCGTGGTGTCGGTGCCCGACGAATACCTGGGCGAGCGCAGTTGCGCCTTCGTCATTCCCAAGGGCGGCAAGCCGCGCCCCGCGGAGCTCAAGCAATGGATCCGGGGACGCGGCGTGGCGGATTTCAAGGTGCCCGACCAGATCGTGTTCGTCGAGCGCTTCGCCGCGACCGCCGCCCTGAAGATCAGCCGCAAGGCCCTGCGCGCCGAACTGCGCGCCCAGCTCCTGGCGCACCAGGACACACAAGGAAAATGACCATGCCCGAATCGACCGCCACCCCTTCCCTGACCCTGGAACGCATGCGCGCGGACATCGCCCGCATGGTGCACGAGGACCCCGCGGACATCCGCGACGACGACAACCTCATGGACCTGGGCCTGGACTCCATGCGCATCATGAAGCTCGCCTCGGGCTGGCGCGAGGCCGGCGCCGACCTGGACTTCGCCGACCTCGCGGCCGAGGCCACCCTGGCGCACTGGTGGGCCGTCGCATCCCGGGCCATGGGCCAGGCGGCATGAACTTTCCGGAGCGAACGGCCGGGGCCGCGGCGGCCGAGGCCGATCCCTCGGCACCGGTCCTGGCCCAAGCGGCTACGGCCGATCCCTCGGCGCCGGTCCAGACCCCGGTAGCCGCGGCCGATCGCCCGGCGCCGGCCTGGACACCGCTGACCGAGGCCCAGGAGGGCCTGTGGTACGCCCAGCGCCTGGACCCGTCCAATCCGATCTTCAATCCGGCGCACTGCACGACACTGCGCACCGCGCTGGACGTGCCGCGCTTCGTGCAGGCCGTGAACCAGGCGCTGGACGAGGCGCAGTCCCTGTCATTGCGCTTCGAAGACCGTCCCGAAGGCCCCGTGCAGGCCCTGGATCCGGCCCGCGCGCCGCGCCTGGAGGTCCGCGACCTGCAAGGGATCCCCGAGCCGGAAGCGCTCGAGCGGGCCTGGGCCTGGATCCACCACGACCTGGAGCGGCCGGTAGATCCCCTCGCCGACCCGCTGGCGCGCCAGGTCCTGTTCCTGTGCGGCTCCGCGACGGCCCTGTGGTACCAGCGCGTCCATCACCTGGCCGCCGACGGCTACGGCATGGCGCTGATCGAGGGGCGCGCCATGCGCCTGTATCATGCGCTGGCGGCCGGGACGATACCGAACGATCCCCCGCTCGCGCCGCTCGCCCCGGTCTGGGAAGAAGACCAGGCGTGGCGGGCCGGCAAGGTCCGCGGCGAGGCGCGCGCGTTCTGGCTGGCCCAGTGCGCGGGGCGCGTGCCGGCCGCGAGCCTCGCCGCCGGCGTCGCGCTCAGCGCACCCACCTGCCTGCGCGAGGAGCACGCCGCGCCCGCCGCGCTGGTGGATGCGCTGCAGGCCCTGGAAGCCGCCACCGAGGTGAGCTGGCCTGACATCCTCACGACCCTGGGCGCCGCCTACGTGGCGCGCCACCTCGGTCCCGCCGACTGCGTGGTCGGGGTGCCCGCCATGGGGCGCCTGGGCAGCCGCAGCGCGCGCGCCGTGGCCACCGTCATGAACGTGGTGCCCTGGGCCTGCGAGCTGGACGAGGATGCGCCGATGGCCGAGCTGCTCGCCGCCGCCGCGCGCGCGCTGCGCACGGTGCGCCGCCACAGCCGCTACCGCGCCGAGCACCTGCGCCGCGACCTGGCGCTGCCCGGCGGCCTGCCGCGTCTGCACGGCCCCATCCTCAACGTCCTGCCCTTCGACGCGCCCTACGCGGCGGCCGGCCTGGACGCCTCGCAGGCCGTGCTGTGCACCGGCCCCGTGGAGGACCTGACCTTCAGTTTCCGCGCCGCACCCGACGGCGGGGGCCTGCGCATCGAGGTCGAGGCCAATCCCTCCCTCTACACCGCCGCCCAGGCGCAAGCCCATCTGGCGCGCCTGACGGCCTTCCTCGAGGCGGCCTTGCGCGCGCCCCGGCTGGCCGTGGTGCCCACCCTGACGCCGCCGGAGCACGAGCGCTGGGCGCTGGCGCCCAACCGGACGGACCATCCCCTGCCCGAGGGCACGCTCTGGTCGCGCATCCAGGCGCGGCTGCGGGCGCAACCGGGGCATCTGGCGCTGGAGGATGCGGACGGCGCCTGGACCCACGCCGACATCGACGCCTGGACGGCCGCCGCCAGCCGGCGCCTGCGGGCCGCCGGCGCGCGTCCGGGCGCGCGCGTGGCCGTGGCCCTGCCGCGCTCGGCGCAACGGGTGCTGTGCATGCTGGCCATCCTGCGCAGCGGCGCGGCCTACCTGCCGCTGGACCCGCGCCAGCCGGAAGCCCGCCTGCGCCGGATCCTCGAGGACTCGCAAGCCTGCGCCCTGGTGGGACCGGCCGCGCTGTGCGCAGGCCTGTCCGCCCGGGCCCTCTCCCTGGCGGAACTGGCGGGGCCCGACGCGGCCACGGACACCGGCGCATCCCCGGATGCCGCCGGCCCAGGCGCCCAGGATACCCGGCACGCCCCGGGCGCCGCGGCGGCCAAGGCCAAGGCCACGAGCGCCGCCGGGAGTCCATTCACCGAGGACCCGCCCACCGGGGACCCCCTCGCCGCCGGCCCCGAGTATCCCGCCTACGTGATCTACACCTCCGGCTCGACCGGCGCCCCCAAGGGCGTCATCGTGCCGCACGCCGCCATCGTCAACCGGCTGGAGTGGATGCGCGAGCACTACGCCATCGGCCCCGGGGACCGCATCCTGCAAAAGACGCCGGCCACCTTCGACGTGTCGGTCTGGGAGCTGTTCCTGCCCTTCCTGAGCGGCGCGCGCCTGGTCGTGGCGCCGCCCGACGCGCACCGCGACCCGGCCTGGCTGTGCCGCCTGGTGCGCGACCACGGCATCACCGTGCTGCATTTCGTGCCGTCGATGCTCGCCGCCGTGCTGGAGGAGCCCTCGGCCCGCGGCCTGGGCCCGCGGCTCGTATTCTGCAGCGGCGAGGCCCTGCCGGCGGCGCTGCGCGACCGTTTCCACCGCACGATCCGGGCGCAACTGCACAATCTGTACGGCCCCACCGAGGCGGCGGTCGACGTCTCGTACTGGGACGCGCACGCCGGCGACGACAGCCAGCCCGTCCCCATCGGCTGGCCGGTCTGGAACACCGCACTGCACGTGCTGGACGAGCGGCTGCGGCCCGTGCCGCCGGGCACGCCGGGCCAGCTCTACCTGGGCGGCCGGCAGCTCGCGGTCGGCTACCTGGGCCGTCCCGACCTGACCGCCGAACGCTTCATCCCCGCGCCGCCGGGCCTGCCGGCCGGCCGCCTGTACGCCACCGGCGACCTCGCGACCCGGCGCGAGGACGGCGCCGTGGTCTACCTGGGGCGCCTGGACCACCAGGTGAAGCTGCGCGGCCAGCGTATCGAGCTGGGCGAGATCGAGGCCGTGCTGGCCGCCCGCCCCGAGATCGCGCAAGCCGCCGTCCTCGCGCGCGAGGACCGGCCCGGCCACGTCCTGCTCGTCGCCTACCTGGTCGCCGAGGCGGGCCAGGACCTGGATCCGGACGTCCTGGCCGCCCACGCGGCGGCCCACCTGCCCGACTACATGGTGCCTTCGGCCTGGGTGTTCCTGCCCGGCCTGCCGGTCACCGCCAACGGCAAGCTCGACCGCCGGGCCCTGCCCGCCCCCGAACTCGGCCGAGCCACGGCCGGACGCCCGCCGCGCACCGCGTCCGAGCGCCGCGTCGCCGAGGGTTTCCGCGCCGTCCTGGAACTGCCGGAGTCCCCCGGCGCCGACGACGATTTCTTTGCGCTCGGCGGGCATTCCCTGCTGGCGGCGCGGCTCGCGCTGTGGCTGCGGGACGCGGCGGGCGCGGGGGACGTGTCGCTGGGCACGATCTTTCAATATCCCACGGTCGCGCGCCTGGCCGCGCACCTGGACGCGCGGGCCCTCGATCCCGCCGGAGCACCCCACGCCGGCTTCGGCCCCGTGGTGACGCTGCGCGAGGCCGGGGGCCGTCCGGCCCTGTTCTGCATCCATCCGGCCGGCGGCCTGTCCTGGTGCTACGGGACCCTGGCCCGCGCCCTGGCGACGCCGCGCACGGTCCACGGCCTCCAGGCGCCCGCGCTGGCCCTGGATGGCGGCGCGCCCGCCGCCAGCCTCGCGGACATGGCGCGCGGCTATGCCGACCAGGTGCAATCCCTGCAGGACGAGGGGCCCTACCACCTGGCCGGCTGGTCGGTGGGCGGCATCCTGGCCCAGGCCGTCGCCGCGGAACTGCAGGCCCGGGGGCAGGCGGTCGGCATCCTCGCCCTGCTGGACGCCTATCCCTGCGAGGCCTGGCGCGACCGGCCCGAGCCCGCGCCCGAGGACCTGTACAAGGCCCTGCTGCACATCGCCGGGGCCGATCCCCAGGCGCTGCCGCCGCAGCGGCTGAACCGCGCGGGCGTCGTCGAATTCCTGCGCGCCCAGGGCCATCCGCTGGGCGAGCTCTCGGATGCCCGCCTCGATGCCGTCTTCGACACGGTGGCCCACACCAACCGCCTGGTCCGCGGCCATCGGCACACGCCGTACGCCGGCGAGGCGCTGCATTTCCAGGCCGCCCTGGATCACGCCGACTCCGGCCTCAGCCCGCGCGCCTGGCTGCCCCACGTCGGGGCCCTGTCGGTGCATCCCATACCCGCCACGCACGCGGCCCTGCCGGCGGCCGAGGCCGTCGGCCGCATCGCGCCGATCCTGGACGCCCGCCTGGCCGCCGCCGACGCCTCGGCCGCCGACGCCTCGCCCGCCGGCGCCGCGCAGGCGCCGCACGCTTTCCCCTACATCCCCTCGCACAAGGAAACCGCATGACTTCGACCACTCTCCGGCGCCCGCTGGCCCGCGCCGTCCAGATACTCCTCGCCGGCGCGTTCCTGGGCCTGGCGGCCGGCTGCGCCACCACCGAACCAGTCCCGCCCCCGCCGCCGGCCCCCATCGCCGCCGTGCCCACGTGGACGATCGACGCGCACTCCGTCGCCCTGGTCCCGGGCGTCTACCAGGTCGCCTACAGCCAGCGCGCCCAGCGCCTCTACGTCGCCAGCGCCGTCGGCCGCCCGCCCGTGCGCGAGTCCCGCCTGCTGAAGATCGATCCCGCCACCATGCGCATCGAGGCCGCGATCACGCCGCCCCTGCAGGCCGGCCGCCAGGACGGCCAGGTCCAGGCCATCTACGGGATCGCGGTCGATGACGCCCACGGGCAGGTGTGGACCACCAACACGCGCAGCGGATCGGTCGCCGTCTACCGGCAATCGGACCTGGCCCTGGTCAAGCAATTCCCGGACGAGGTCACGCCGCATTCCCGCGACGTGCTGATCGACGCGGCGCACGACCGCGCCTACGTATCCTCGCCGGCCAGCAACGTCATCCACGTGTTCGACACCGCCACGCTGCAAGCCGTGCCCGGCATCACCCTGAGCGGGGCGGGCGAGATGCCCAAGCCGATGAGCCTGGCCCTGGACGCGGCGCGCCAGCGCCTGTACGCGGTCAGCCTGAACACGGCCGAGGTCTTTGCCATCGACACCGCCACCGGCCGCCAGGTCGCCCGCTACGCCGTCCCGGGCGCCGTGGGCGCCTCGGGCATCGCCGTGGACAGCCAGGCGCAGCGGATCTACGTGGCCTCGCAGAAGTCGGGCGACGTCATCGTGCTGGACGCGCGCGACGGCCGCGCCCTGTGGCGCGTGGCGACCGGCGACGGCGCCCTGAACGTGGCCTTCGACCCGCTGCACCGCCTGGCCTACGTCGCCAACCGCGGCGCCGGCACGATCACGGTGCTCGACGACATGGGCGTCATCCAGGCGCAGGGCGCCAGCGGCTCGGCCCCGAACCACATCGCCGTCGATCCGCAGGGCACGGCGTGGACGCTGATCAAGACCAAGGGCAGGGACGATCCGAACGGCGACCGCCTGCTGCGCATCGAGGCCCATGCCAAGTGACATGGACATGCTGACCCGCGCGTTCCCCGGCCTGGATGCCCCGGCGAGCTCGCTGGCCGACTTCCAGCCCGGCGACAGCCTGTTCGCCTCGCAGGACGAGGTCTACCACGGCCGCGGCAGCCTGCTGCGCGCCCAGGCCACGGGCGCCGTCGCGCGCCGCGCGGCCGAGCTGCTGGCCGAGGCGGCGGACCGCTCGGCCGCCCCGGTGCTGATGGGCCTGCTGCCCTTCGACCCCGCCCGGCCCGCGCAGCTCCTCGTGCCCGCGGCGCTGCATCGCATGGCCCCGCCGGGCGCGCTGCCGCCGGCCCGTCCGGCGGGCATCCTGCGCACCCAGGAACACCCCTCGGGAGCCGCCTACGAACAGGGGGTGCGCGACGCCCTGGCGCGCATGGGCGCGGATCCGACCCTGCGCAAAGTGGTGCTGGCGCGCACGCTGCGGATCGGGCTGGAGCAGCCGGCCGACGTGCGCCGCATCCTCGGCCGCCTGTGGCTGCACAACGCCAATGGCTACACTTACGCCATGCCGCTGGACGCCGGCGGCGGCGACTATTTCCTCGGCGCCAGCCCCGAGCTGCTGGTGCGGCGCCGGGGCCGCCGGATCATCCTCCATCCGCTGGCCGGCACCGCCGCGCGCCATCCCGACCCCGCCACCGACGCGCGCCAGGCGCAGGCGCTGCTCGATTCGCCCAAGGACCTGCGCGAGCACGCCGTGGTGATCGAGGCCATCGAGGCCGCCCTGCGCCCGCTGTGCCGCGTCCTGGACATTCCCGCGCGCCCGAGCCTCACCGCCACGGCCCGCCTCTGGCACCTGGGCACCCCGATCTCTGGCGAGCTGGCCGATCCCGCCATCGGCGCGCTGGACCTCGCCCTCGCCCTGCATCCCACGCCGGCCGTCTGCGGCCTGCCCGCCGCCGCCGCGCGCCGCGCCATCACCGAGATCGAGCCCTTCGAACGCGGCTATTTCGCCGGCGCCGTGGGCTGGTGCGACGCCGATGGCGATGGCGCCTGGTCCGTGGCGATCCGCTGCGCCCGCGCCGCCGGACGCGAGCTGACCCTCTACGCCGGCGCCGGCATCGTCCCCGGCTCGATCCCCGAGCAGGAGCGCATCGAGACCGGCAACAAACTGCGCACCATCCTGGACGCGCTGGACCTGGATTCCACCCCATGAGCATCCCCTCCCTGGCGCCCTACGAGATGCCCGGCGCCCCGGTGCCCAACCGCGTGCAATGGCGCCCCGAGGCCCGCCGCGCGGCGCTGCTGGTCCACGACATGCAGGACTATTTCCTGGGCAAGTACGACGTCGCGCGCGAGCCCATCCCGGCGCTGATCGCCGCCATCGCGCGGCTGCGCGGCCGCTGCGACGCGCTGGGCATCCCGGTGTTCTATACCGCCCAGCCGCCCGTGCAGCCCGACGCCGACCGCGCGCTGCTGAACGATTTCTGGGGGCCCGGCCTCACCGCGCCCGGACAGCAGGCCGGCGCGGGCATCGTCGCGGCCCTGGCGCCGCGCCAGGGGGACACCGTCCTCACGAAATGGCGCTACAGCGCCTTCCAGCGCTCGGACCTGCGCGTGCGCCTGCGGGACCTGGGCCGCGACCAGCTCATCATCACCGGCGTCTATGCGCACATCGGCTGCATGGCCACGGCCCTGGAGGCCTTCATGCAGGACGTGCAGCCCTTCCTCGTCATCGACGCCTGCGCGGACTTCAGCCTGGCCGACCACCAAATGGCCGTCACGCACGTCGCGCGCTGCTGCGGCATGAGCCTGACGGCCGACGAAATCTGCGAGGCGCTGATCCCATGACCCCTGCCTCATCCTCCGAACCCGGATTCATGGGCCGCCGCATCCTGGTGACCGGCGCGGCCAGCGGCATCGGCGCCGCGGTCGCGCGGCAGTTGCTCGCGCAGGGCGCCGCCGTGGCGGCCACCGACAGCGACGAGGTGGGCCTCGCGGCGCTGCGCCGGTCCGCCGCCGCGGATGCGGGCGCCGACGGCCGGCTATGGACGGCGCCTCTGGACGTGCGCGACCCTGAACGGGTCGAGCGCGTCGTGGCCGAGGCCGAGGCGGCCCTGGGCCCCCTGGACGGCCTGGCCTGCGTGGCCGGCGTGCTCGAGATGGGCGACGTGGTCGACCTGAGCGACGCACAGTGGGCGCATTGCTTCGCGGTCAACGCGACGGGCGTGTTCCACGTCTGCCGCGCCGTCGCGCGCGGCATGCGGATGCGCGGCGCCGGGGCCATCGTGAACGTCAGCTCGAATGCCGCCGGCACCCCGCGGGCCGGCATGTCCGCCTACGCCGCCTCCAAGGCAGCGGTCACGCAATTCAGCCGCTGCCTGGCCCTGGAGCTCGCGCCGCACGGCATCCGCGTCAACATCGTCTCGCCGGGCTCGACGGACACCGCCATGCAGCGGGCCATGTGGGCGCTGGGCAGCTCGCGCGAGGCCGTCATCCAGGGCGACCCAGCGCGCTGGCGCCTCGGCATCCCGCTGGGCAAGATCGCCACCCCCGAGGAAATCGCCGAATCCGTGCTGTTCCTGCTCTCGGCCCGCGCGAGCCACATCACCCTGCACGACCTGCGCGTCGACGGCGGCGCCACGCTCGACCAGGGCTGATGACCCCGCCAGAATAAATTTTTTTGGCTTTCCATAGGGGTTTTCCCGCCTGGCTTGCGGCCCAAGCGCCGAATACTACCTTTATTTTTCATGTGATTTGTTCCGTCCCCATTTTCTACGGCCCGATAATCATGGAATCATAAATAGGGACGTATCAAGGCCCGAGGCTCTTGCTGGCACGGATCGGACGGCGTAAGGTCCTCAACTCTGCCGCCGCATGCGGCACCCGTATCCGCCCGCGAGTCTCGCCATGACCCACCCCGCCTCCTGTCCCCCCGGCCTGCCCGCCGCGCAGGGCCTCTACCACCCCATGCACGAACACGACGCCTGTGGCGTGGGCTTCGTGGCGCACATCAAGGGGCGCAAGAGCCATGCCATCATCCAGCAGGCGCTCAAGATCCTGGAAAACCTCGACCATCGCGGGGCCGTCGGCGCCGACGAGCTGATGGGCGACGGCGCGGGCATCCTGCTGCAGATCCCCGACCAGCTCTACCGCGAGGAAATGGCCGCCCAGGGCGTGGTCCTGCCGCCGCCCGACGAATACGGGGTGGCCATGGTGTTCCTGCCCAAGGAGACGGCCTCGCGCCTGGCCTGCGAGCGCGAGCTCGAGCGTGCGGTGCGCGACGAGGGCCAGGTGGTGCTGGGATGGCGCGACGTGCCCGTGGACCACGAGATGCGCATGTCGCCCACGGTGCGCGCCTGCGAGCCGGTGATCCGCCAACTGTTCATCGGCCGCGGGCAGGACATCATGGTGCCCGACGCGCTCGAGCGCAAGCTGTACGTGATCCGCAAGACCGCCAGCCACGCGATCCAGCGCATGCAGCTCGCGCACGGCCAGGAATACTTCGTGCCGTCGATCTCGGTGCGCACCGTGGTCTACAAGGGCCTGCTGCTGGCGAGCCAGGTCGGCGTCTACTACCGCGACCTGGCCGACACCCGCACCGTGTCCGCCCTGGCCCTGGTGCACCAGCGTTTTTCCACCAACACCTTCCCGGCCTGGCCGCTCGCCCACCCCTACCGCATGATCGCCCACAACGGCGAGATCAACACCGTCAAGGGCAACTTCAACTGGCTGCGCGCGCGCGAAGGCGTGATGAGCTCGGCCGTGCTGGGCGAGGACCTGGGCAAGCTCTATCCCATCGTCTACGAGGGCCAGTCGGACACGGCGACCTTCGACAACTGCCTGGAACTGCTGGTGATGTCGGGCTATTCGCTGGCTCACGCCATGATGATCATGATCCCCGAGGCCTGGGAGCAGCACGCCGACATGGACGAGACGCGCCGGGCGTTCTACGAATACCACGCCGCGATGATGGAGCCCTGGGACGGCCCGGCGGCGGTCGCCTTCACCGACGGGCGCCAGATCGGCGCGACCCTGGACCGCAACGGGCTGCGCCCGGCGCGCTACCTGATCACCGACGACGACATGGTGATCCTGGCCTCCGAGGCCGGCACCCTGCCGATCCCCGAGCACCGCATCGTCAAGAAATGGCGCCTGCAGCCCGGCAAGATGCTGCTGATCGACCTGCAGCAGGGGCGCATCATCGAGGACGCCGAGATCAAGTCGCAACTGGCCAACGCCCACCCCTACCAGCAGTGGATCGAGCGCCTGCGCATGAAGCTCGACGCCCTGCCGGCCCTGAAGGCCGACGACACGCCGCCGCCCAACGCCTCGCTGCTGGACCGCCAGCAGGCCTTCGGCTGGACGGAGGAGGACTTCAAGTTCATCCTCGAGCCCATGGCGCGCAACGGCGAGGAGACCACCGGATCGATGGGCAACGACGCCCCCCTGACGGTGCTGTCGGACCGGCCCAAGCCCTTCTACAACTATTTCCGCCAGATGTTCGCGCAGGTCACCAACCCGCCGATCGACCCGATCCGCGAGCAGATGGTGATGTCGCTGGTGTCCTTCATCGGGCCCAAGCCCAACCTGCTGGACATCAACAACGTCAACCCGCCGCTGCGCCTCGAGATCAACCAGCCGGTGCTGGACCAGGCCGCGATGGCGCAGTTGCGCCACATCGGCAGCCTCACGGGCGACAAGTTCCGCTGCCGCGAGCTGGACATCACCTATCCGGTCGCCTGGGGCCGGGAGGGCATCGAGGCCTGCCTGGCGTCGCTGTGCGCGAGCGCGGCCGACGCGGTGCGCAGCGGCTACAACATCCTGCTGGTGAGCGACCGCAAGGTCGACGCCGAGCACGTGGCCATCCCGGCCCTGCTGGCGACCTCGGCGATCCATCTGCACCTGATCCGCGCGGGCCTGCGCACCAAGACCGGTCTGATCGTCGAGACCGGCTCGGCGCGCGAGGTGCACCATTTCGCGCTGCTGGGCGGCTACGGCGCCGAAGCCGTGCACCCCTACCTGGCGCTGGAGTCGCTCGCGCAGCCGGCAAGCCCGCATGCCTCGCCGGGAGGCGAGCTGCCCGATCCCGACACCGCCACGCACAACTACATCAAGGCGATCGGCAAGGGCCTGAAGAAGGTCATGTCCAAGATGGGCATCTCGACCTACATGTCCTACACCGGCGCGCAGATCTTCGAGGCCGTCGGCCTGCACAGCAGCCTGGTGCAGAAATACTTCACCGGCACGCCGAGCAACATCGAGGGCATCGACATCTTCCAGGTGGCCGAGGAGGCCCTGCGCACGCACCACGCGGCCTTCAGCGCCGATCCCGTGCTGGCCGGCGCGCTGGAGGACGGCGGCGAATACGCCTTCCGCATCCGCGGCGAGCAGCACATGTGGACGCCCGATTCGATCGCAAAGCTCCAGCACGCGACGCGCGCCAACAACTACTCGACCTTCAAGGAATACGCGCAGCTCATCAACGACCAGTCGCGCCGCCACATGACCCTGCGCGGCCTGTTCGAGTTCCGCGTCGATCCGGCCAGGGCGATCCCGCTCTCGGAAGTCGAGCCCGCCAAAGAGATCGTCAAGCGCTTCGCCACCGGCGCGATGTCGCTGGGCTCGATCTCGACCGAGGCCCACGCCACCCTGGCCGTGGCCATGAACCGCATCGGCGGCAAGTCCAACACCGGCGAGGGCGGCGAGGACGCCCTGCGCTACCGCGCCGAGATGCGCGCCGGCAAGCCCACGGTGAGGAAGGGCGACAGCCTCGCCTCGGTGCTGGGGACCGAGCGCATCGCCGCCGACGTGCCCCTGGCCGCGGGCGACTCGCTGCGCTCGCGCATCAAGCAGGTGGCCTCGGGCCGCTTCGGCGTGACCGCCGAGTACCTGTGCAGCGCCGACCAGATCCAGATCAAGATGGCCCAGGGCGCCAAGCCCGGCGAAGGCGGCCAGCTCCCCGGCCACAAGGTCACCGACTACATCGCCCAGTTGCGCTATTCGGTGCCGGGCGTGGGCCTGATCTCGCCGCCGCCGCACCACGACATCTATTCGATCGAGGACCTGGCCCAGCTCATCCACGACCTCAAGAACGTCAATCCGCGGGCCTCGATCTCGGTCAAGCTCGTGGCCGAGGTGGGCGTGGGCACCGTGGCCACGGGCGTTGCCAAGGCCAAGGCCGATCACGTGGTGATCGCCGGACACGACGGCGGCACCGGCGCCTCGCCGGTGTCCTCGATCAAGCACGCCGGCATCCCCTGGGAGCTCGGCCTGTCCGAGACCCAGCAGACCCTGGTGCTCAACGGCCTGCGCACGCGCATCCGCGTGCAGGCCGACGGCCAGATGAAGACCGGCCGCGACGTGGCGATCGCCGCCCTGCTGGGCGCCGACGAGTTCGGCTTCGCCACCGCCCCGCTGGTGGTCGAAGGCTGCATCATGATGCGCAAGTGCCACCTGAACACCTGCCCGACGGGCGTGGCCACGCAGGACCCGGAACTGCGCAAGAAATTCAGGGGCAAGCCCGAATACGTCGTGAACTATTTCTTCTTCGTCGCCGAGGAGGTCCGCGAGATCATGGCGCAACTGGGCATCCGCCGGTTCGACGAGCTGATCGGCCGGGTGGACCTGCTCGATACGCGCAAGGGCATCGAGCACTGGAAGGCGCGCGGCCTGGACTTCAGCCGCATCTTCCATGCCGTGCCCAGCGACGGGCCGGTGCACCAGGCGATCGAGCAGGACCACGGCCTGGACCACGCGCTGGACCACCAGCTCATCGAGCGCAGCAAGGCGGCCCTCGAGCGCGGCGAAAAGGTGTCCTTCATCACGCCGGTGCGCAACCGCAACCGCACCATCGGCGCCATGCTCTCGGGCGCGGTCGCCGCGCGCTACGGCCACGAGGGCCTGCCCGAGGACACCATCCACATCCAGTGCAACGGCTCGGCCGGGCAGAGCTTCGGCGCCTTCCTCGCGCATGGCATCACGCTCGACCTGGTGGGCGAGGCCAACGACTACGTGGGCAAGGGCCTGTCGGGCGGCCGCATCATCGTGCGCTCGCCCAACGACTTCCGCGGCTTCGGCCCGGACCACATCATCGCCGGCAACACGGTGCTGTACGGCGCCACCGGCGGCGAGGCCTATTTCAACGGCGTGGTGGGCGAGCGCTTCGCCGTGCGCAATTCGGGCGCCGTGGCGGTGGTCGAGGGCACGGGCGACCACGGCTGCGAGTACATGACCGGCGGCACCGTGGTGGTGCTGGGCGAGACGGGGCGCAACTTCGCGGCCGGCATGTCCGGCGGCGTGGCCTACGTGTGGGACCCCAAGCAGGCCTTCGCGCGCCGCTGCAACCCCAGCATGGTCCAGCTCGAGCCGCTCGAGGCCCACGAGGTCCAGGCGCGCGCCGACGAGCGCCACGCCTGGCACAGCATGACCCGCGGGCACGAACGCGAGACCGACGAGGCCATCGTGCGCCGCCTGGTCGAAAACCATTTCCGCCACACCGGCAGCTTCCGGGCGCGGGAAATCCTGGACGACTGGCCGCAGGCGCGCCGCGCCTTCGTCAAGGTCACCCCGATCGAATACCGCCGCGCCCTGGCCGAGCTGTGGGCCGCCCAGGCCCAGGCCCAGGCGACGATCGCGGCCTGAGGAAACGAGAACATGGGAAAAATCACTGGCTTCCTGGAATTCGAGCGGGTCAAGCCCGCCTACGAGGCGCCGGCCTCGCGCGTGCGCCACTGGAAGGAATTCGTGCCCGTCCTGACCGACGAGCAGGCCCGGATCCAGGGCGCGCGCTGCATGGATTGCGGCATTCCGTTCTGCACCCACGCCTGCCCGGTCAACAACATCATCCCGGACTGGAACGACCTGGTCTACCGGCAGGACTGGCGCCGCGCGCTGGACGTCCTGCTGTCGACCAACAATTTCCCCGAATTCACCGGCCGCATCTGCCCCGCGCCCTGCGAGGCGGCCTGTACGCTGAACCTGAATTTCGAGGCGGTGGGCATCAAGTCGATCGAGCACGCCATCATCGACCGCGGCTGGGCCGAGGGCTGGGTCGTGCCCATGCCGCCCACCCGCAAGACCGGCAAGAAAGTCGCCATCGTCGGCTCGGGCCCCTCGGGCCTGGCCTGCGCCCAGCAGCTCGCGCGGGCCGGGCACGCCGTCTCCGTCTATGAAAAGAGCAACCGCATCGGCGGCCTGCTGCGCTACGGCATCCCGGACTTCAAGCTGGAAAAGTCCCACATCGACCGCCGCGTCGCGCAGATGGAGGCCGAGGGCGTGGAATTCTTTCCCTCGACCTACGTCGGCCGCCCCGAGGACGCCGAGGACGGCCTGACCGTCATCACGCCCGAGGACCTGCTCGAACACCACGACGCCGTGGTGCTGGCCGGCGGCGCCGAGCAGCCGCGCGACCTGCCCGTGCCGGGCCGCGAACTGCGGGGCGTGCACTTCGCCATGGACTTCCTGCGCCAGCAGAACAAGCTCAACCACGGCGACCGCATCGCCCGGCCGATCAGCGCCAAGGACAAGCACGTCATCGTCATCGGCGGCGGCGACACCGGCTCGGACTGCGTGGGCACCAGCAACCGCCAGGGCGCCGCCTCGGTCACGCAGTTCGAACTGATGTTCAAGCCGCCCGAGGCCGAGGACAAGATGCTCACCTGGCCCTACTGGCCGATCAAGCTGCGCACCTCGAGCTCGCACGAGGAAGGCTGCCAGCGCGACTGGGCGGTGGGCACCCAGGCCTTCGAGGGCAAGGGCGGCAAGGTCGAGAAACTCGTCGCCGCGCGCCTCGAATGGCTGCGCGACAAGGCCACCGGCCAACTCAAGATGCGCGAGGTCAAGGACTCGCGCTTCGAGCTGCCCGCCGACCTGGTGCTGCTCGCCATGGGCTTCGTGTCGCCGGTGCGCGCCGTGCTGGACGCCTTCGGCATCGCCGTCGACGGCCGCGGCAACGCGCAGGCCAACACCGACGACTACTGCAGCAGCCGCGCCAAGGTCTTTGCCGCCGGCGACATGCGCCGCGGCCAGTCCCTGGTGGTCTGGGCGATCCGGGAGGGCCGGCAATGCGCCCGCTCGGTGGACGAGTTCCTGATGGGCTCGTCGGTGCTGCCGCGCTGACGGCGCCGCCGGGGCGACCGGCGTCCCGGCGGGGCGTGGCAATCGCCGTGCCCCCCGGCCGTCCGGCCCGGCTTGCCGGTCCCGCTTGCCGGCCAGGCTCGCCGGCCACGGCTGCCGCCGGGATGGCGGCATCAGGGATTACCATGGTTTTATTGCGGCGCAACAGCACGGAATCTCGCGATCCCGTCCGTCCAAAAACCCTCCTCCCTTCCTGGAAAATCCTTCAACATGCGGGATTTTCCGCCTTCTCGACGCGATCTCGCCTCGACGGGCCGCCTCCCGAGTAATGCATCCGATGCAATAATCATTGCATCCCATCCCTACCAAGCGGCGCTTTCTTCGAGCAATCTGCCTCCAGGAACACTGATTCTGTCCTGCATTCATCCGCAAGAAAATCATCGGCCCGATATTTTCGAACCGGATATCCACGAACACATCGCTTCAATCACTGGAGAGCTGAAGAACATGTCCGCACTTGATACCAAAGAACTGGATCGTCTGTTGAACCAGGCTTTCGACGCCGCCAGCGCGCTGTACAAAGAGCGCGGCTTCCAGCGGCGCGTCGGATTCGGCAAGCGTCCCGCACTCGTCAGCGTGGACCTCGCGAATGCCTGGACGCGTCCGGGAAATCCATTCACCTGCGACCAGGACAAAATGAATGGCGAGATCATCCCCGGCATGCAAAAGCTCCTGAAAGCCTTCCGAGCCGCCAAACTGCCGGTCGTCCACGTCACCACCGCCTACGAGATCACCGACCGCAACGCCGATTTCACCGACATGGGCCTCTGGCACGACAAGATTCCCGTGGATGCCGTCAACCTGAAGGACAAGGACCTCTGGGCCATCGACAGCCGGATCGCCCCCGTCGAGGGGGAATATACCCTGCTGAAGAAGCGCGCCTCCTCGTTCCACGGCACCGAGCTCGCGGGCATCCTGCGCGCCAATGGCGTGGACACCATCCTGGTCACGGGCGTGACGGCCTGCGCCTGCGTACGCCAGACCATCTGCGACGGAATAGCCGACGGCTTCCGCACGATCGCCGTGAAGGAATGCATCGGCGACCGGGTTCCCGGCGCCGTCGCGTGGAACCTGTTCGACATTGACGCCAAGTTTGGTGATGTCCACACTGTCGACGAATGCGTCGACTATGTCAGGAGCCTCGAGAAAGTGGCTGCGTGAATTTCCAATGCCGGAGGCTGGACGGTCGCGTTCGCCTCCGGATTTCAATGGAGGAGACAAAAATGAGAAAGACATTTCCCGAAATACAGAATCCCCTGCGCCGGTCGGTCCTCGGGCTGATGGCGACGGGCGCGGCATCCGCCATACTCATGCCGCGCATGGTGTTGGCGCAGCAGAAGACCATCGTCGTCTCGAACTGGGGCGGCGACTGGAACGACCGCACCGTCAAATTCATGGAGAAACCCCTGCTGGAGGACCGGGGATACAAGATCGTGCACGATCTCGGGATGGAGCCCGAGCGCAAGGCCAAGCTGATCAGCGAAAAGCGCGTGCGCCGCGCATCGGCCGACGTCATCCACATCAACAGCTCGGACGCATTCGAGCTGAAGCGGCAAGAGGTCGTGGCCGACCTCGACCTGGCAAGGATCCCGAATTACGCCAATATCGCCGAGAGGCTCAAGTCCCCTTATTTCGTGCCCTGGCTGTACAGCGGCGTCGTCATCATCTACAACAAGGACAAAGTCAAGAATCCGCCCCGGTCCTATGCCGAGCTGTGGGATCCGAAATGGGCCGGCCGCCTGGGACTGACGTCCCAGTTGTATTTCAATTACATGATGATGGCGAGCCTGGTCGCGAAAGGCAATATGACCAGCGTCGACGAGGGCAAGCCCCTGATCGAAAAATTGATCGCCGAGGTCAAGCCCAAGCTGTACGCCGCGCACCAGCAGTTGCAAGCCGGCCTGGCGAACGGCGAGGTCGATATCGCGGTCAACTACAAGGCGCGCGGCCTGCAATGGGCGCGGGATGGGCAGAACCTGGCCATCCAGTATCCCGAGGACGGCGCCATCAGCGTGATCTTCGGGGCCTGCCTGGCACGCTTCGCCGCCCATGCCGATGCGGGCTATGCCTACCTCGATGCGATGCTGGACCCGACCGCGATGGCCAATCTGTCGGCCGCCAGCCTGTACGCGCCGTCCAATACCAAGGCGGTCCTGTCCGACGAGGTGCGCAAGGAAATCGACTTCACCGAGGAAGAACGGGCCAAGATGCATTTCCTGGACTACGCCTACGTCGCCGACAACACCAGCAAATGGCTGGAATGGTGGAACAAGTCATTCGCCGCCTGAATCGACATCGACCAACCGGACAGGAAAAGAAATGACCGTGGCTGACATGACCATCAATTCCGCCCCGAGAGTCGCCGCGAGGAAAACGCGGCAGCGATCGCGCTTGCCATGGCTGATGTCGCCTGCGCTGATTTTCGTGATCGCGTGCCTGCTGTTTCCACTGGCCATGATGCTGCGCTACAGCCTGAATCACTACGATCCGGCCGAGCTGATGGTCAGCGCCCTGACGGCGGAAAACTACCTGAAGTTCTTCAGTGATTCCTTCTACCAGGAGGTCTTGTGGCGAACCGTGGGGATCTCGGTCCTCTCCACGGTCATCTGCCTGGTCGCGGGCGTTCCGGTGGCCTATTTCCTGGCCCGCTATACCAGCGCCCTGTACAAGCGCGTGCTGCTGCTCCTCATCCTCGTGCCGCTGCTGATCGGCAACGTGGTCCGGACGTCCGCATGGATGCTGATCCTCAACGACACGGGGGTGCTGGCGGCCTTCCTCGGCCTGTTCGGCTACACCGGGCGGCTGAACCTCATGTACACCTCGACGGGGGTGGTCATCGGCCTGGTCTCGGTCCTGCTGCCCTTCATGGTGATCACGCTGAACAGCGTCTTCGAGGCGATCGACCACAACCTGGAGGACGCGGCCAGCAGCCTCGGGGCCGGCCACCTCACGATCATGCGCCAGGTCGTCCTGCCGCTCGCCCTGCCGGGCATCCTGGCGGGATCCGTCCTGTGCCTGATCCTGGCCATGAACGCCTACGCCACCCCCGTCCTGATCGGCGGGCCGACGTTCAACATGATGGCCCCGATCGTGTACCAGCAGATCGCCAAGGCCATGAACTGGCCCTTCGGCGCCGCGCTGGCCTTCGTGCTCATGGCCGCCACGCTCGTCATGACCATCGGCGTATCCGCGGTCGTGCAGAACAAATACCGCAAGTGGAGCGAATGATGCACGCAAACGATCGGGGCGATCCAGTGCGCCTGGCCTACACCACGATATCCATGACGGTCATCGGTTTCATCGTGCTGCCGCTGGTGTTCATCATCTGGATGAGCTTTTTCTCGAACAAGATCCTCTCTTTCCCGCCGGAGGGCTATACGCTCGAGTGGTATGCGCGCGCATGGGACCTGGCCGACTTCCGCGATGGATTTTTCCTCAGCATGCGGATGAGCCTGATCTCGACCGCGATCTCGCTGGTCCTGGGATTGCCGGCCAGCTTCGCCCTGGCCCGCGGCCGGTTTCCGGGGCGCGATGCGATCAACACGATATTGATGTCTCCCCTCATGGTGCCCGGCATCGTCAGCGGGGGCGCGCTGTTCGTGTTCTTTCTCGAGATCGAGTTCCTGACCGACGTCATCATCGCCGGCTCCAGCCTCGGGCTGATCATCGCCTACAGCCTGATCGGCCTGCCCTGGATGGTCCGGCTGGTCACCACGTCGCTGATCGGCGTCAACCCGTCCATCGAGGAGGCCGCGCGCAGCCTGGGGGCGGGGCCCCTCACGGTGTTCTTTCGCATCACCCTGCCGGTCATCAAGCCGGGACTGATCGCGGGCTCGCTGTTCGCCTTCGTCAACGCCTTCATCGACCTGGAAAAATCGCTCTTTCTGGTCGGGCCCGACCACACCACGCTGCAGATCGCCCTGCTGAATTACCTGGAATGGACGTTCGATTCCACCATCGGGGCGGTCGCAACCGTACAGATCGCACTGGTCGCAGCGCTTTTGATCATCACGGATCATTACGTGAAGCTCAGCCGCGCCTTCTAGAGAGGAAACCATGCCCGAAGTCATTCTCGAAAAAGTAGCCAAGCACTACGGCCAGGTCGTGGCCGTGGAGGACATGACCATGAACATCGCCGACGGCGAGTTCATCGCGCTCCTGGGCCCTTCCGGCTGCGGCAAGACCACCACGCTGCGCATGCTCGGGGGATTCGTCAACGCCACCCGGGGCCGCATCATCGTGGGCGGCAAGGATGTCACGGACCTGCCGCCAAACCGCCGCAACATGGGCTTCGTATTCCAGAACTACGCCCTGTTCCCCCACATGACGGTGGCCCAGAACGTGGCTTTCGGGCTGAAAATGCGCTCCGTCGGCAAGGCGGAAACGGCGGACAGGGTGCGCAAGGCCCTGGATCGCGTGCGCCTGTCGCAGTACGCCGACCGGCTGCCCCAGCAGATGTCGGGCGGGCAGCAACAGCGTGTCGCCCTCGCCAGGGCGCTCGTCATCGAGCCCGACGTGCTGCTGCTGGACGAGCCGCTGTCCAACCTGGATGCCGCCCTGCGGCAGGAAATGAAGATCGAGATCAGGCAGTTGCAGCAATCGCTGGGACTGACCACCATATTCGTCACCCACGACCAGGACGAGGCCATGAGCACCTCCGATCGCATGGTCCTCATGTCCAACGGCAAGATAGAGCAGGTGGGCCCGCCCGACGAGGTCTACAACTTTCCCCGTTCCGCCTTCGCGGCGGGATTCCTGGGCATACCCAACCTGCTGCCGGGCGCGCTCGGGAACACCGACCACGCCAGCTACCATCTGGACAGCGGCCAGGTGATCCGGCTGGCGGGGCAGGATCCCGTTCCCGGCGCCTCCTTCCTGGCCCTGCGGCCCGACGCCATCTCGATATCGAGCCAGGCCCCATCCAAAAACGACAACATGCTGGCCGGGCGGGTCGAGATCATGACCTACCATGGGGCGGCCGTCGACTATCAGGTGCGGCTGGACACCGGCGCCATGCTCACGGCCCGCGCCGTGGCGCCGGGGCTCGGGGGCGCGCCCGTGCTGCACCAAGGAACCCCGGTCTGGCTGCACTGGCCCCCGTCCGCCGGAGTGATCGTCAGCAAGCACTGAATTCGAGGAGCAATCCCATGGAACCAAACCGTCACCGTTCACCGGCCGAGGAACTGCACGCCCGGCTGACGGTCGTCGACGGACTGATCGTGTCCGACTTCAACCGGGAAATCTTTCTCGACATGCGGCGAGGCGGCCTCACGGCGGCCAATTGCACCTGCTGCATCTGGGAGGATTTCACCGGCACCATGCGCAACATCATGCAGTGGCACGCATGGTTCCGCGATCACCCGGACCTCATCCTGCAAGTCAAGACCACCGCCGACATCCAGAGGGCCAAGGCGGAGGGCAAGGTGGGGATCATCCTCGGATGGCAGAACATCAGCGGCATCGAGGACCAGATCGGCTACCTGTCCCTGTTCAAGGAATTGGGCGTCGGCATCATGCAGATGGCCTACAACACCCAGAACCTGGTCGCCACGGGATGCTACGAAAGCAAGGACGGCGGCCTGTCGGATTTCGGCCGCGAGGTCATCGCCGAGATGAACCGGCTCGGCATCCTCTGCGACCTGTCGCACGTGGGCAGCACGAGCAGCCGGGACGTCATCCTGGAATCACGCCAGCCGGTGGCCTACTCCCATTGCCTGCCCGCCGGTCTCAAGCCGCACCCGCGCAACAAGTCGGACGAGGAATTGCGCTTCATCGTGGATCACGGCGGCTTCGTCGGCGTGACCATGTTCACGCCCTTTCTCGCGCGCGGGGTCGATGCCACCGTCGACGACTACGTCCAGGCCATGGAGTACGTCATCGATCGATGCGGCGAGGATCACGTGGGCTACGGCACCGACTTCACCCAGGGACACGAGCCCGGGTTCTTCGACTGGATCACCCATGACAAGGGATACGCCCGGCGCCTGACGGATTTCGGCACCATCAAGAACCCCGCCGGCCTGGAAACGATCGGCCAGACGGGCTCCCTGACCGCCACGATGCTGCGCCGCGGCTGGCCGGAAAGCCGGATCGAGAAAGTCATGGGAAGGAACTGGGTGGATTTCCTGCGCGAAATCTGGCGGGATTGACGCCGGGGCGGACCGGCGGCCTCCCTCAGGAACCGGCCGCCGGCAGCAGCCCGGACGAGGCGGAAACCTGTTTCGCCAACTGGACGAAATCCTGCACCTGCCTGGACCGATTCGTCCCCTTCCAGACCAGTTCCGTCCTGCTGCGGAACCGCTCATGCCTGATCTGGCGCGTTTCCACGCCGGGCCCCACGAACCGGGCCAGGCTCTCGGGGCAGATGGTGATGCCCATCCCCGCCGCGACGAGCCCGATGAGCGCCAGGGAATTCGTCGGCTCGAGCACGACCTTCAGCGCGACGCCCTCGGCCAGGAACAGGTCGTTCAATCTCCAGCGATATTCCTCCCATTCGCTCATGTCGCCCAGGATGATGTCCTGGTGGGCCAGGCATGCCGGCGTTATTTCGGAACGCTGCAGCAGGGGATGGTTCCTCGGCATCACGACATGCAGAGGCTCGCACGACATGGGGACGGTCCGATATTCGGGATGGTCGAAGGGCCCGAGCATGAAGCCGACGTCGAGGTCGCCGTTGGCGAGGCCCATTTTCTGGTTGCGCGTTCCTATGTAGCGCAACTTTATTTCAATGTGCGGATGGCTCTGGCGGAAGCGCGCGACGGTCAGCGGCATCAGTTCCATCGCGACGAAAGACATGTAGGCGACACGCAGGACCCCCGTCTTGCCTTCCGCGACGCGGCGCGCGGACTGGACGGATTCCGCATACTGGTGCATCAGGCCGATGGCCTCCTCGTAGAACTGCCGGCCCGCCTGCGTCAGGGACACCTCCCTCGTCGTCCTTTCCAGCAGGCGAAAACCCAGGTCCTCCTCGAGCCTCTGCAAGCGGCGGGTCAGCGTCGACTGCTCGAGGTCCAGCCGTTCCGCGGCCCGCCGGAAATTGAGCTCCTCGGCGACCGCCAGGAAGCACTGCACATAATCGAGATGAGGCAAGGATTTCATGAGACGCACCCGCTCGTGTCCGACCCTGGGATAGTGCAGGATTTCCGCGGGCCAGCCAAGCCCGCGGCGTCCCGGCGGGCTCCTACCTGAGGGTCAGGACGGGCAGATAGCTGAACAAGGCCAGCACGATCAGCGTCGCGAAATAGAACGGGATCAGCTCCTTCGTCGCCTGGATGATCGACACCCGCGCGATGGTGCTCGAGATGAATAGCGTCGTGCCGACCGGCGGCGTGAACAGGCCGATGCTCAGGTTGAGCACCATCATCAGCCCGAGCTGCAGGGTGTCCAGGCCGATGGTCTGGGCCAGGGGCACGAAGATCGGCCCCAGCAGCAGTATCCCCGCGGGCAGGTCGATGAACATCCCGACGATCAGCATGATGCCGTTCATGGCGAGGATGATGAGCCAGGGGTCCTCGAGGGTGGCCACGCACCATGCGGCGAAGGTCTGGGGAATCTGCGCGTACGTGGCCAGCCAGCCCACGGCGGAGGACCCCATGATCACCAGCATCACCACCCCGGTGGACACGCCGGCGCTGACGACCGCCGCCCTGAATCGGCCGAGGGTCATGTCCCGGTAGACGAACATGCCCATGGCCAGCGCATACAGGGTCGCCAGCACCGAGACCTCGGTGGGCGTCGCGATGCCGAACCGCAGCAGCACCAGGATCATGACCGGCAGGGCGAGCGCGGGCAGGGCCTTCCACAGCAGGCGCCGGAACGCGGCCCAGTCGAAGGCCATGGGCCGGTAGGGAAAGCCGCGCAGCCTGGCCGACACATTGCACACCACGATGAAGACGGCCGTGATCATGAGCCCCGGCAGCACGCCGGCGAAGAACAGGGCGCTGATGGATTCGCCCGAGACCAGGGAATACAGGATCAAGGGGATGGAGGGCGGGATCAGGACCGCGATCATGGCCGAGGCGGCATTGTTGGCGGCGGTGAAGGCCGCCGGATAGCCTTCCTTTTTCTGCCACGGGATGAGCATCGAGCCCAGCGCGGTGGCATCGGCCACCGCCGAGCCCGACACCCCGCCGAACACGGCCGACCCCACGACCGATACCGAGCCCAGGCCGCCCCGGTAGCGCTGCACGAGGGTGGTGGCGAAGCTGATGAGGTTCTGTCCCAGCTCGCCGCTCATCATCAGGCTGCCCGCCAGGATGAAGAACGGCAGGGCGAGCATCGGAAAGGACTGCGTCGGCGCGAACATCTGCTGCGCGACCACCATCAGCGGCGGGAAATCGGACGCCGCGACGGCGACGCCCGACGCGATCATCAGCACATGGCCGACGGGCACCGCCAGGAACAGCAGGCAGAAGAAAACCAGGCTGAGCGTGACCATCATGTCGGACTCTCCTCGGGATTGGCTTGCGGCAGGGCGTCCTTGCCGTACAGGAGGACGCGCACCAGGATGGTCAGGCTGCTGACGGCGGTGCCGGCCGCGGCGAACATCAGGGCGAAGTATCCCCAGCTACCCGAAATCCCGAGCAGGGGGCTGTGCTCCACCGAGACGATGTCGGCCACCTCCCAGGCCACCACGAACAGCACGGCGTAAGAGACCGCGACCAGGACCTGGATGAGGATCGCCAGCAGGCGCCCGCCCGTCTCGCCCACGAACTTGTAGGCGAAGTCGACGGCGATATGGCCGCCGCGCTGCGTGGCCAGCACGATGCCGGCGGCGATCAGCCAGGGAAACAACTGGGCGGGCACCTCGCCGATCCACTCGATCCCGCCCTCCTGGAAGACATAGCGCACCCCCACGTTCACCCCCAGCAGCACGAGCAGCACCACCGTGGTGAACAGCACGATGGCCTCGCACAGCCAGGCGATCGCCCGGTCGACCGCCGCCGCGGCACCCGGGATCCAGGCCCTGGCGGCGGATGCCTCCCGGGGACGCGCGGCGGGCGGAAGGGGCCGGGGCTCCACGGCGGCCCCCATCACGCGGCCGCTGCGAGTAGCTGCTCGACGAAGTCGCCGAACGGCTTCGCCTTCCAGGCCGCCGCCACGGGCTCCGTCGCCTTCTTGAAGGCCGCGCGATCGACCTCGTTGACCTTGAGGCTGCCGTCCGCCTTGAACTGCGCCAGGTATTTCTTGTCGGCATCGCGCATCAGGCCGCGCTGCAGCTCGCCCGCCTCTTTCGCGGCCTGCGCCACGGCCTGCCTTTCATCGTCCTTGAGGCGCCCCTGCGCCATGCGGGACATGAGGAAAGGCGTGCTTTCCCATTTGTGCGCCGACAGGCTGATGTACGGCGTGACCTCGTAGATCTTCGAGCTGGCGATGTTGGCCAGGGGGTTTTCCTGCCCGTCGACGACGCCCTGCTGCAAGGCGATGTAGAGCTCGCTGAAGGCGATCTGCTCGGTGGCGGCGCCCAGGGCCTTGAAGATGTCGATGGTCATGGCGTCGGCGGGCGTGCGGATCTTCAGGCCCGACAGGTCGCCGGGGAGAGTGATCGGCCGCTTGCTGTTGCTGATGTGGCGGACCCCGTTGTCCCACCAGTCCAGCAGGATCAGGCCCTTGTCCTGCATGCGCGCGGCGAGCTCCGTGCCGATGCCGCCGCCCAGCACCTGGTACGCATGATCGGCATCCCCAAAGAGGAAAGGCAGGCCCAGCGCGTTGATCTCGGGCACGACGCCGCCCGTCGCCCCCTGGCTGTTGATGGTGAAATCCAGCACGCCGGTGCGCAGGCTGGTCAGCATCGCCACGTCGTTGCCCAATTGCTCGGAGCCCGCGACATTGATACGGACGGCGCCATTGGTCTTGGCGGCGACCAGCTCGGCGAACTTCTCGGCGCCGACGGACCGGGGATTGCCCGGCGCCGCGCCGTGGCCGAGCGTGAGCGTGGTGGCGGCGCGCGCCTGGCCGATCCAGAGGGGCGCGGTCCCGATCGCGGCCAGGCCTCCGAGCGCGTGCACGAATTTTCGGCGGGTCATCTGCATGGTTGTCTCCTAGACTAGATGTTATGGATATGAACTGCGGACGGCGGATGCCGTCACCCTGGAACACAGGCTGCGTCTACAGCCACGATTTGATGGAATCCGCGAGCGCCTGGGCCGAAATGCCATACCGATCGTGCAGCGTCGGCAGCGCGCCGGCGTCCAGGAACCGGTCCGGCAGCGCGGCCTGGCGGAATACCGGCGAAAGCCGCGCCCGCATCAGCAGGCTGGCAACGGCCTCCCCCAGTCCGCCGATGACCGAGTGATTCTCGGCCACCACGACGAGGCGCCCTTCCTTGCCGGCTTCCCGCAAGATCGTTTCCTCGTCCAGGGGCTTGATCGTCGGCACGTGGAGGACCGCGACGTCCGCCGCGCCGCCCTCCAGCAGGCGAGCCGCCTCCAGGGCGCGCATGGTCATCAGGCCGGTGGAAATGATCAGCACCTCGCGACCGCCGCGCAAGAGCTTCGCCTTGCCCAGCTCGAAGGAATAGTCGTACTCGTCGAGCACCGCCGGCACCTGTCCGCGCAGCAGCCGCATGTAGACCGGGCCCTTGTGGGCCGCGATCGCGGGGACCGCCTGCTCGATGTCGAGCGCATCGCAAGGATCGACGATCGTCAGCCCCGGAATGCCGCGCATCATGGCGATATCCTCGGTGGCCTGGTGGCTGGGCCCGTAGCCCGTGGTGAGCCCCGGCAGGGCGCAGCACAGCTTCACGTCGAGGTGCTCCTCCGCGATGATCTGGTGCACGAAATCATAGGCGCGGCGCGTGGCGAACACCGCATAGGACGTCACGAAGGGCTGGAAGCCCTCCTTGGCCATGCCGCCCGCGGCGGCCACCAGCAATTGCTCGGCCATGCCCATTTGAAAGAACCGCTGCGGATGCGCGGCCGCGAAGATGTGCAGGTCCGTGTACTTGGCGAGATCGCCGGTCAGGCCGACGATCTCGGGCCGCTGCTCGGCCAATCGGCTGAGGGCGTGGCCGAAGGGCGCGGCGCGCGTGGGCTGCCCTTCCGCCGCGATCGAGGCGATCATGGCCGACGTCGTCAAGCGGCGCCGGGGGGTGTCGGTCCGGTTCATGCCTGGTCTCCTGTCAGGTGCTGGGCATCCAGGATGTCGATGGCCTGCTGCCACTCATGGGCGTCGACACGGATGAAATGGTTTTTCTCGCGTTCCTCGAGGAAGGGCACGCCCTTGCCCATCCGGGTCCGCAGCAGGATGACGCGCGGCCGGGGCTCGCCGAGCCCCCGCGCGCGCTCGAAGGCGTCGAGCACCGCGCCCAGGTCATTGCCGTCGACCTGCTGGACATGCCAGCCAAAGGCCGCCCATTTCTCATCCAGCGGCTCGAAGCCCAGCACCCCCGACGAGGGGCCATCGGCCTGCTGGTCATTGACGTCGACCAGGTTGATCAGATTGCCGAGCCGATGGTGGGCGGCGGACAGGGCAGCCTCCCAGACGGCGCCCTCGTCGAGCTCGCCATCCGACATCGAGACGTAGACGAAGGCCGGATTGCCCTTCTGGCGCAGCGCCAGCGCCATGCCGACGCCTATCGCGAGGCCCTGCCCCAGCGAGCCGCCCGAGATTTCCATGCCCGGCGTATAGCTCGCCATCCCCGACATCGGCAGGCGGCTGTCGTCCGCGCCATACGTCTCGAGCTCCTCCTCGGGCAGGATGCCTGCGTGGATGAGGGCGGCATAGAACGCGATGGCATAGTGCCCGTGGGACAGCAGGAACCGGTCGCGGCCTTCCCATTCCGGCTCGTCCGGCCGATAGGCCAGCGCATGCCCGTAGGCCACCGCCAGCATGTCCGCGATCCCCAGCGCCTGGGCGATGTAGCCCTGGCCCTGGACCTCGCCCATGCGCAAGGCATGGCGGCGGATGCGATAGGCATCGTCCGCCAGCCTGGCCAGCACCTGGCCGCGCGAGGGGGCGGCCGTCTCCGATTGCTTTTGCGTATGCATGTGTTCACCCATGGATCAGCATGCCGCCATTCACGTCGATGACGGCGCCCGTGATGTAGGAAGACAGGTCAGAGGCCAGGAACAGATAGGCGCGGGCCACGTCCCGGGCGTCGCCCAGGCGGTTCAGCGGGATGCCCTTGAGGATCTCGGCCTTCATCTCGGCGGTCAGCTTGCCGCCGGTGATGTCGGTCTGGATCAGTCCCGGGGTGATGCAATTGACCCGGATGTTGTCCGGGCCGAGCTCCCGCGCCATGGCCTTGGCCAGGCCCAGCACCCCCGCCTTGGCGGCCGAGTAGTGCGGGCCGCCGAAGATCCCGCCGCCGCGCTGGGCCGACACCGAGGACATGCAGGCGATCACGCCGGCGCGGCGCTCGCGCATCCCGGGGATGACGGCCTGGCTGAGGTTGAGGACGCCGCGCAGGTTGACGTCCATGATGCGGTCCCAGCTGCCCGGGTCGATTTCCATGATCTTGACGGGCTGGGTGATGCCGGCGTTGTTGACGAGGACGTCGATCGTCCCGAACCGCGCCCTCACCGCATGCGCGGCACCCTGGCAGTCCTCGCGCCGCGTGACGTCGCACGCCAGCCCGAGGTGGCCCTCCCCGAGGGAGGATGCCGCCGCCTGCGCCTTTTCCCGATCCAGATCCAGGATCGCGACGCGCGCCCCGTGCTGCGCGAAAAGCTGTGCCGTGGCATAGCCTATGCCGCGCAGACCCGCCGCGCCTGAAATGACGGCGACCTTGTTCTCCAAAAGCATGTTTTTGTCTCCTGATGACCTGAGCTTCGATGACGGGTTCATCGTAGGAAACAAAAGACACGCCGACAAATGATATATCTGCAATAATTAGTGAATTCAATTCACCAGTGGCGGATTGCCGATGTTTTCCACCATCCCATTGTCCCTGCTGCGTGCCTTCGAGGCGGCTGCGCGAACCGGCTCTTTTCGCAATGCCGCCGACGAGTTATCACTATCCCCCAGCGCCGTCAGCCATGCGATCCGCAAGCTCGAGGCCGGCATGGGCATCCGCCTTTTCACGCGAAGCACAAGAACAATTCACCTGACGCCCGAGGGAAAATTCCTCTACCAGCACGTGAACCGCGCCTTCGACGACCTGCGCTACGGGATCGACACCGTCGCGGCGCGCGGGCCCACCGTGCTGCGCCTGCACTCCGCCCCCAGCTTTGCCGCGCAATGGCTCGCGCCGCGCCTGCCGGGGTTTCTCGCGGCCCATCCGATGATCGACCTCAGGATGGCGGCCAACACCGATTACGTGCGTTTCGGGACCGACGAGTTCGACATCGACATCACCTACGGCAAGCCCAGGTCCGAGGGCGCCCTCACGATCCCGCTCGGCGAGGAACTGCTGACGCCCCTGTGCAGTCCGGCGATGGCCGAGAGGATCAGACGGCCGGCGGACCTGGCCAACGTGCCTCTGATACAGAGCGAATACAAGCAGTTCCGCTGGCCCTCGTGGTTCGAGGTCAACGGCCTGCCGATCCGCGCCCCGCAGGGCGCACGGTTCGACCGCAGCTTCCTCGCGATCGCTGCGGCGGCCGACGGCCTGGGCGTGGCCCTGGAATCCACGCGGCTCGCGGAACGGGAAATCAACAGCGGCCGCCTGGTCCGGCCGCTGGCCGGCCAGGAACGCGAAATCCACTACACCGGCCATCACCTGGCGTATTCCAGCGTCGGCCAGCAGCGCCACACGATCGGCATCTTCCGGGACTGGCTGCTCGCCGAGCTCGGCCTGTCGAAGACGGGGTAGGCCGCCTGGCCGATCGCCCGCCAAAACCCCAGTACAATGCAAGGCTGAGACTCAGCCGGCCGCCCATGACTTCAGCCTCCCCGCCCGCCCCCATCGTGAAATTCGACGGTGTTTCACTGGGATATGGCGACTTCACCGTTCTGCGCGACGTGGACTTCGAGGTCCTGCCGGGCCAGGTCGTCGCCATGATGGGCGGATCGGGCTCGGGCAAGACCACGCTGCTGCGCGCCACCACCGGCCAGCTCGAGCCGCGCGCCGGCCGCATCCAGGTGTTCGACCGCGACATGGCCTCGCTGCGCGGCGAGGCGCTGCGCGAGGCGCGCCAGCGCATGGGGGTGCTGTTCCAGGCGGGTGCGCTGTTCACCGACCTCGACGTGTTCGAGAACGTCGCCTTTCCGCTGCGCGAGCACACCTGCATCTCCGAGCACCAGATCGTCGAACGCGTGCTCGACAAGCTGCAGGCGGTGGGCCTGCGCCACGCGGCGCACCTGCGGATCTCCGAGGTCTCGGGCGGGATGGCGCGGCGGGTGGCCCTGGCGCGCGCCGTCGTGCTCGAGCCCGAGCTCATCCTCTACGACGAGCCCTTCGCGGGCCTGGATCCGATCTCGCTGGGCGTCACCGCCCAGCTCATCCGCAACATGGCCGACCAGCTCGGCTGCGCCTCGATCCTGATCACCCACGACGTGACCGAGTCCTTCGCCATCGCCGACCGGGTATACCTCATCGGCCAAAAGACGCTGATCGCCCACGGCACGCCCGAGGCCCTGTCCGCCTCCACGGACGCCTACGTGCGCCAGTTCCTCAACGGCGAGCCCGACGGGCCGATCGCCTTCCACTATCCGGACACGCCCGCCTTCCAGAAATGGCTGGCGTCCAAGGGGCGTCCATGAGCGGCCTGACATCGCGCATCGCCGGCCTGGGGCGCAAATTCCTGTCCACCGTCACGGGCCTGGGCGCCTTCGCGCGGCTGCTGGGGGCCATCCTCGCGCGCAGCGGCGTGGTCCTGCGCCGCCCGCGCCTGGTGTCCCAGCAGATCCATTTCATCGGCAACCATTCGCTGCTGATCATCAGCGTCTCGGGGCTGTTCGTGGGCTTCGTGCTGGGGCTGCAAGGCTATTACACGCTGAACCGCTACGGCTCCGAGGAGGCCCTGGGCCTGCTGGTGGCGCTGTCGCTCACGCGGGAACTGGGTCCGGTGGTGACGGCGCTGCTCTTTGCCGGACGCGCCGGCACTTCGCTGACGGCCGAGATCGGCCTCATGAAGGCTGGCGAACAGATTGCGGCCATGGAGGTCATGGCCGTGGATCCGATTCGGCGCGTGCTGGCGCCGCGGTTCTGGGGCGGGGTGATCGCCATGCCGGTGCTGGCCGCCGTGTTCTCGATGGTGGGCGTGCTGGGCGGCTGGTTCGTCGGCGTGATGCTGATCGGCATCGATCCGGGGGCCTTCTGGTCGCAGATGCAGGACGGGGTGGACGTCATCAAGGACGTCGCCAACGGGGTGGTCAAGAGCCTCGTGTTCGGCGTGGTGGTCACGCTGATCGCCCTCTACCAGGGCTGGACGGCCCGTGCCACGCCCGAGGGCGTGTCGCGCGCGACCACGCGCACGGTGGTCGACGGCGCCCTGGCGGTGCTCGGCCTGGACTTCCTCATGACGGCGCTGATGTTCGCCAACTGACGATTCGATGGAAACGACATGACGCGTGAAAAAACCGATTTCCTGGTGGGCCTGTTCATCCTGCTGGGCCTCGTCGCCCTGGTGTTCCTGGCGCTGCGCGCAGGCAACATGAGCTCATTTTCCTTCTCGCCCACCTACCAGGTGACGGCGCATTTCGACAACATCGGCGGCCTCAAGGTGCGCGCCCCCATCAAGAGCAGCGGCGTGGTGGTGGGCCGGGTCTCGGCCATCGGCTTCGACAACCAGCGCTACCAGGCCGCCGTCACCCTCGACCTCGAGCAGGCCTACGAATTCCCCGAGGACTCCTCGGCCTCGATCCTGACCTCGGGCCTGCTGGGCGAGCAATACATCGGCCTGACGCCGGGCGGCGAGGACAAGATGCTGGCCCAGGGCGGCGAGATCCAGTTCACCCAGAGCGCGGTGGTGCTCGAGGAACTCATCAGCAAGTTCCTCTACAGCTCGGCCGAGAAAGAAGGCACCGCCCAGGGCGGCGCGCCGGCCCCCGGGGCCCCGGCCGCGCACTGAGGCATCGGCCGGCCCGCGCCGGCCGGGCTTCGCGCGATCGGGTCCTTGCCCTTACAATGCGTAGTTTCTCTCCCTGAATCCCACGCATGGTCGCCGATATGCACACCCCCGATCCGTCCGTCCAACCGATGCCGCCGCGCCGCCCGGGCGGGCGCCTCGCGCGCGCCGGCGCGGCGCTGTCCGCGGCCGTCCTGCTGGCCGGATGCGCCAACGTGCCCCATCCGGCGCCCAACGATCCGTGGGAATCCTACAACCGCGGCATGTACGCGTTCAACGACGCCATGGACCGGGCCATCCTCAAGCCCATCGCCACCGGCTACGAGACCGTCACGCCGCGGCCCGTGCGCACCTGTATCCACAATGTCTTCAGCAACCTGGGCGACGTGTGGTCGGCCGTCAACAGCTTCGTCCAGGGCCGGGGGCACGATTTCGTCAACACGCTGGGCCGCGTGCTGTTCAACAGCACCATGGGCCTGGGCGGCTGCATCGACGTGGCCTCGATGAACGGCGCGCGCAAGATCCCCAACGACTTCGGCGTCACGCTGGGCGTCTGGGGCTTCGGCAGCGGCCCCTACCTGGTCCTGCCCTTCCTCGGATCCAGCACCGTGCGCGACGGCGTCGGCACGGGAGTGGCCCTGGTCGCCCCCTCGTCGCCGACCGCCGCCATCCTCACGCTCGATGACATCCCGGTGCGCAACGGCCTGGTGGGCCTGTACGTCGTCGACGCCCGCGCCAACCTCCTCGAGGCCGACCGCCTCGTCGACCAGGTCGCGCTCGACAAGTACAGCTTCATCCGCGACGCCTACCTGCAGCGGCGCAAGGCCATGGTGCAATCCCGGCGCCAGGGCGGCGAGGCCGTGGGCGAGCAGGGCACGGGATATGCTGACCCCTCCGTGCCCGATTACGCGGATCCCGACAACGAATGATGGACGGTCCGATCATGCCGACTCTTTTCTCCACTCTTTCATCCCGCCTGCGCGCCATCGGCGGCGGCGCCGCGCTGGCCGCGGCGCTCGGCCTGGCCGCGGCCGCGCCCGCCCAGGCCGAGCGCCCGGTCGATCCCAAGGCCGAGCCCCCGGCCTTCATGGAGGCCATCGCCAACAACATGCTCGACGCCGTCAAGGCCGACGAGCGGGCGCGCGAGGGCAACATCCCCGCCATCACCGCGCTGGTCGAGCGCTATGCCATGCCCTACGTCGACATGGACAAGACCACGCGCCTGAGCGCGGGGCGCTACTGGCGCCAGGCCTCGCCACAGCAAAAGGCCGCGCTGATCGAAGCCTTCAAGGGCACCCTGATCCGCACCTACAGCGGCGCCTTCACCAAGGTCGACAGCAGCTCGCGCATCGATTTCCTGCCGTTTCGCGGCGACCCCGCGGCCGACGACGCGGTGGTGCGCTCGACCGTCACCCAGCCCAACGGTCCCCCGGTGGGCGTGGACTACCGTCTCGAACGCACCAAGGATGGCTGGAAGATCTACGACCTCGGCGTCGAGGGCATCTGGCTGATCCAGAACTACCGCAACCAGTTCGCGCAGCAGATCAACAGCAGCGGCATCGACGGCCTGATCCAGGCGCTGTCCTCGCAAAACCGGCGCTGACCGGCGGGTGCCGGGCCTGGGGCGCGGCCCGGCTATAATAAGAGATTGCGGCTCCATCCACGGGGCCCCGCCTTTCGCCCATGCCCGCGCTCGATCTGCAACACGTCTCTAAAATCTATTCCCCCGCGCGGCGCAGCCTGCGCGCCATGCTGTCGGGCCAGGCCCGGCCGGCGGGCTTCCAGGCCCTGCGCGACGTCAGCCTCAGCGTCGAGCACGGCGAGTTCTTCGGTCTGCTGGGCCCCAACGGCGCGGGCAAGACCACCCTCATCTCGATCCTGGCGGGCCTCGCGCACGCCACTGAGGGCCGCGCCCTGGTCTGCGGCCACGACGTGGTGGACGAGTTCCGCCAGGCGCGCCAGTCGCTGGGCGTGGTGCCCCAGGAAATCGTCTACGACCCGTTCTTCACCGTGCGCGAGACGCTGCGCATCCAGTCGGGCTACTTCGGCCTGCGGCGCAACGACGACTGGATCGACGAGGTCCTCGACAACCTGGGCCTGCTCGACAAGGCCGACACCAACATGCGCGCCCTCTCGGGCGGGATGAAGCGCCGGGTGCTGGTCGCCCAGGCGCTGGTCCACCGCCCCCCGGTCATCATCCTGGACGAGCCCACCGCCGGGGTCGACGTGGACCTGCGCCGCACGCTGTGGGAATTCATCGCGCGCCTGAACCGCGCCGGGCACACCGTCCTGCTGACCACCCACTACCTGGAGGAGGCCGAGGCCCTGTGCGGGCGCATCGCCATGCTCAAGGCCGGCCGCGTGGTGGCCCTGGACACGACCCAGGCGCTGCTCGCGCGGGTCGGGGGCGCCGACCTCGAGGACGCCTTCGTGCGCATCATGCACGACGACAGCGCCATGGAGGCCGAGCTGTGATCCGTCCCGTGTCCCAGGAACGCCCGCCCATGGGCTCGGGCTTTCCCACGCTGCTGGGCAAAGAGCTCATGCGCTTCTGGAAGGTCGGCCTGCAGACCATCGCCGCCCCGGTGGTGACGGCGCTGCTGTACCTGCTCATCTTTTCGCACGTGCTCGAGGACCGCGTGCAGGTCTACGGCACCATCTCGTACACGGCCTTCCTCATCCCGGGGCTGATGATGATGAGCATGCTGCAGAACTCCTTCGCCAATCCCTCATCCTCGCTGATCCAGAGCCGCATCACCGGCAACCTGATCTTCGTGCTGCTGCCGCCGTTCTCGCACCGCCAGATCTTCATGGCCTACCTGCTGGCCGCGGTCGCGCGCGGCATGCTCGTGGGCCTCTGCGTCTGGATCGTGGCGCTGTTCTTCATCGCCCTGCCCATCCACCAGCCCCTGTGGCTGCTGGTCTTCGGCGTGCTGTCCTGTTGGATCCTCGGCACGCTGGGCCTGATCGCGGGCCTCTGGTCGGAAAAGTTCGACCAGCTCGCCGCCTTCCAGAATTTCCTCATCGTGCCCGCGACCTTCCTGTCGGGGGTGTTCTATTCCATCCACAGCCTGCCACCGTTCTGGCAGGCGGTGTCGCGCTGGAACCCCGTCTTCTACATGATCGACGGCTTCCGGCACGGATTCTTCGCGGCCTCCGACGTCCCGCCCTGGCACAGCCTCGTCGTGGTGCTGGCGGTCGCCTTGGCCCTGAGCCTGTTCGCCCTGCGCCTGCTCGCGCGTGGCTACAAACTACGGAGCTGACCATGTCGCCCTCCCCCGAACTCGTCCGCCAGTACATCGCCGACAACCTCGATTGCCAGCACCTCGAAGTCTACGGGGACGGCGCGCACTTCGAGGCCCTGATCGTCAGCAGCGCCTTCGAGGGGCAGCGCACGCTGGCGCGCCACCAGACGGTCTACCGCGCCCTCGGCGACCGCATGAAGGCCGAGATCCACGCCCTGTCGATGCGCACCATGACGCCGGCCGAGTACGAGGCGTCCCTGAATGGATAAACTGCGCATCGAGGGCGGCGTCGCGCTCGAGGGCGAGGTCACGATCTCGGGCGCCAAGAACGCGGCCCTGCCGATCCTGTGCGCCGCCCTGCTGACGTCCGACACGCTCACCCTCGACAACGTCCCCGAGCTGCGCGACATCGGCACGACGCTCGCCCTGCTGCAGCGCATGGGCATGCACGCCGAGCGCGAGGCCGGCGGCCGGGTGCGACTGCGGGCCGACCAGATCCACAGCCAGGAGGCCCCCTACGAGCTGGTCAAGACCATGCGCGCCTCGATCCTCGTGCTGGGGCCGCTGCTCGCGCGCTTCGGCCAGGCGCGCGTCAGCCTGCCGGGGGGCTGCGCCATCGGCCAGCGCCCCGTCGACCAGCACATCAAGGGCCTGGCGGCGATGGGCGCCCGGATCAGGATCGAGCACGGCTTCGTCGTGGCCGAGGCCCAGCGCCTGCGCGGCGCCTCGATCCTGACCGACATGGTCACGGTCACCGGCACTGAAAACCTCATGATGGCCGCGACCCTCGCCGAGGGCCGCACCGTCCTCGAGAACGCCGCCTGCGAGCCCGA
>Ga0180216_1000276_pt1 | contig 57050 bp, 43 predicted proteins | sample eDN3rd37CBELigMG_FD_128879 | JGI IMG/M metagenome (GOLD analysis project Ga0180216, IMG submission 128879) | Enriched Miracle-Growth compost microbial communities from Emeryville, California, USA - eDNA 3rd pass 37_C BE-Lig MG (version 2)... ...
AGCTTGGAGCGGGAGGCTCAGGGGAGCAGCGATCCGCAGAAGGTGCGACTCCTCACCGAAACGGTCAGGGCGCTCGCGGAGGGTTGACCGGCAGGGTGCGCCGGGGGTAGGTCGGGATGATCCAGATCTACCCCCGGCGAGGCGACGCGCGCCGTGAAATCCTACCGATCCGTATAATACCGAACACGGCCGTTCAATACCTGTAGCGTAGGCGGGGTGTACTCCCCTGGAGCGAAATCACGCAGGAGGGAGCGGAGCCCCCGCAGGGGCGGCACACGCCGCCCCGAGGGGGAGGCCCCGTCTGGAGGACCCGAGGGGAAGGGTCGGGCGGGGGAGGCTCCGCGACCGGGCGCCCGGAGCGGAAGGGGAGCACACCCCGCCGGAGCAATCCCCGAGCTCCCGGATTTGGTATCACGCGTACCGCACGAGCCGCTCGACGCTGTGGCGATGCGAGGGGAACCCCTCCTCCGCACCACGCCCGATCGCTACCAGCGCCGGGACCCCCGCGGTCGGCGGGAGCTGCAGCAGCTCCTTCACCGCCTCCGGATCGAACCCCGTCATCGCCGAGGTCTGGTAGCCGTGCGCCTCCGCCGCCAGCAGTAGATAGCCGAGCGCAATGTACCCCTGACCTACCGCCCACGCCGCGCGCTCAGCCGCTTCCATCCCCCCGAACCTCCGCAGGATCAACTCTCGCGTCTGGGCACGCTGCACCGCGTCGAGCCCCGGGTGCACCACCTCGTCCACCCGATCGAGCACATCTTCCATATCGGTGTAGAGCACGATCACCGCCGGCGCCAAACGCACCTGGCGCTGGTTGTACGCCGCCTCCGCCAGTCGCTCCTTCACCTCCGGCGTCTCCACCACCACGAACCGCCACGGCTGGAGATTGTACGCCGACGGCGCCAACCGCACCACGTCCAGGATCGCCTCGATATCTTCGCGGGGGATCGGTACCGGCTCGTAGGCGCGAATCGAGCGCCGACGCACCGCAGCCGTCCTCACATCCAGGATCTCCACTCCCTTGACCGCCATACGATCTTCTCCTAACAACTATCCAGAACCGCCTCGGCCGTACCACCGCCGAGGGGAACCCATTTAATACTTCATGGTAGTTACTATACAATAGTAAGCATGTGGCGTCAAGCGCGCGTTCCGCGTATCGTTCTTGTATGGAACATCAGACCGCATCCGTCTGCCCACTCTTCCACCGAGCCGTCGAGCTGATCGGACGGCGCTGGACCGGTGCGATCGTCTTCGTCCTGTTGCGAGGGCGGGCACGGTTCGCCGAGATACGCGCCGGGATCCCCGAGATCACCGATCGGATGCTCGCGGAGCGTCTGCGTGAGTTGGAGCAGGAGGGGATCGTCGCGCGCACGGTGATCCCCATGCAACCCGTGCGCGTGGAGTATTCATTGACGGAGAAGGGGCTCGCCCTCGCCGGCGCGATCGATGCCCTGGTCGATTGGGCGCACCGCTGGACCGGCGAAGAGCGGGGAGACGCCGCGGCAGCCGGGCCTGCCGCCTGATTGCGCGCACGGGTGGCCCACCCCGGCGAGGTCGCGCCGAGCGCGGGAGCTCGGTAGACGACGTCGCCTGCCCGCTCCCCTGTACCCTGGGCCTGCCCGCCGCGGTGAGTTACCCACCGGTTCGTTGGAGCCGCTATGCAAGCACACGACTTCATGAGGGAGGCTGCCCGGCTCGCCGTCGAGAACGTCCAGACCGCCAACGGCGGCCCCTTCGGCGCGATAGTAGTGCGGGACGGCCAGATCGTCGCGCGGGGTGTCAACACCGTCACCCGCGACAACGACCCCACAGCCCATGCCGAGGTCAACGCGATTCGCGCCGCCGGCCGGGCTCTCGGCACCTTCGACCTCACCGGCTGCGAGCTCTACACGAGCTGCGAGCCCTGCCCGATGTGCCTCTCCGCAATCTATTGGGCCAGGATCGAGAAGATCTACTACGGCTGCACCGCCGAGGACGCCGCCAGGTACGGCTTCGCCGATGCCTTCATCTATCGGGAGCTCTCTCGCCCTCGTGCCGAGCGCACGATCCCCATGGTCGAGATCGACCGGGAGAGCTGCCTGGCCGCATTCCAGGCGTGGCAGATCGATACGAGGAAGATCCCATACTGATACCAAGTTCGGCTATCCAGACATCGTTCCGGCACAGCACCACCCTGAATCCCGAATGCCGAATCCCGAATCCCGTACCTACGCTCCAGACACGAAACAACCGGATTCGGTATGAAAGGTAGGCGTGGGATCGACACCGGGAGCACGGCCGCTACGTCGTTGCGGATGACGGTATCTCTCCGGTCCCGAAAAAATCGAAGGCGGCCCTGGTTCGGGCCGCCTTGCCGAGCTGGTGACGCCACAGTTCGCGGCACCTGGTAATTTCTTTATCGGAACCGCATCCCGTTCGGCGCCACCTCCCCGGACCTGGGCAGCGCGCGCTCCGGTTCCCGCTTGGCCGCTTTCGCGCTCCGGGCACCGTTCCCTTCCGGCCTCGCTCCCCGCCCCGCATCCTTGCGCATGCTGAGCCCGATCCGGTTCCTCTCGAGGTCGACGGAGACCACGGTCACCTTGACCTTGTCCCCCACCCGCACCACCTCGCTCGGGTCCTTGACGTACCTGTCGGCGAGCTGGGAGATGTGGACGAGCCCGTCCTGGTGCACCCCGATGTCGACGAAGACCCCGAAGGCGACGATGTTCGTGACCACCCCTTCGAGGGTCATCCCCTCCTTCAGGTCCTTCAACTCCTTGACGTCGTCGCGGAACGCCGGGGGTTCGAAGGTAGCGCGGGGGTCGCGCCCCGGCTTGCGCAGCTCCTCGACGATGTCCTGCAGCGTCGGCAGCCCCACGTCGTCTCCGATGTAACGCTGCAGATCGATCTGCGAGAGAAGCCCCTCGTTGGCCACCATGTCTATGATAGAGCTCCCCAGGTCTTGGGCGATCCGCTCCACCAGCCCATACCGCTCCGGGTGCACCGCACTCGCGTCGAGGGGGTGAACCCCATCCCGGATCCGGAGGAACCCGGCCGCCTGTTCGAACGCCCGCGCCCCGAGGCGGGGAACGTCGAGGAGCTCCTTGCGCGAGCGGAACCCGCCGCGCTCGTCCCGTACCCGCACGATGTTCTGCGCCAGCGTCGGCCCGATCCCGGCCACGTAGGAGAGGAGCGAGACGGAGGCGGTGTTGACCTCCACCCCCACCCGGTTGACGCAGCTCTCCACCACCTCGTCCAGCCGGCTCTTGAGGCGCGGCTGGTTGACGTCGTGCTGGTACTGCCCCACCCCGATCGACTTCGGATCGATCTTGACCAGCTCGGCGAGCGGGTCCTGCAGCCGCCGCGCGATCGAGACAGCGCCGCGCAGCGAGACATCCAGCTCGGGCAGTTCCTCGCGCGCCAGCTCCGACGCCGAATAGACCGACGCGCCGGCCTCGTTGACCACCACCACCTGCGGCCGGTCGCCGTCCATGCTCCGCACCGCCTCGCGTACCGCGCTCTCCGTCTCCCGCGATGCGGTCCCGTTCCCGATCGCGACCAGCTCGACACCGTGCCGGCGTATCAGCCCCGTCACCTGCGCCGCGAACCGGTCCGGCTGGTGCAGGTAGAGCGTATCCGTCTCCAGTACCGCACCGGTACGCGAGACCACGGCCGCCTTCACCCCGGTCCGGTACCCCGGGTCTAGGCCGAGGACCACCCGCTCCCCGGCGGGCGGAGCGAGCAGCAGCTGCTCCAGGTTCTGGCCGAAGATCGCGATCGCCTCCTCGTCCGCGCGGTTCTTCAGCTCCAACCGCAGCTCCACCTCGATCGAGGGGGAGAGCAACCGCTTGTAGGCGTCGTGAGCGACCTGCGTCAGTTGGCCGACCGCTCGGCGTCCCTCCGAGACGTGCCGCTCCACCCCGGGCAGGATCTCCTCGACCGGCGCCTCGATCCCCCAGTACAGGTACCCTTCCGCCTCGCCTCGCCTGATCGCCAGCATCCGGTGCGACGGGATCTCGGTCAGCTTTTGGCTGAAGTCGTAGTAGTCCTGGAACTTCGAGACCTCGGTCTCCTTCCCGGCCACCACCCGGGACCGGACCACCCCACGCGAACGGGTCAGGTCGCGGACCCAACCGCGCAGCTCGGCGTCTTCCGCCACCCGCTCGGCCAGGATGTCCCGCGCCCCCTGCAGCGCCTCGACCACGGAGCCTACCCCCTTCTCCTCGTCGACGTAGGCGACGGCGGCGGCCTCCACCTCGGCATCGTCCGCCTCGCCACCCCAGATCAGCTCCGCCAGCGGCTCGAGCCCCCGCTCCCGCGCGATCGTGGCGCGCGTCCTACGCTTCGGCCGGTAGGGGAGATAGAGGTCCTCCAGCGCCTGCTTCGTCTCCGCCGCCTCGATCTTCGCCCGGAGCTCGTCGTCGAGCTTCCCCTGCTCCTCGATCGACGCCAAGATCTGCGCGCGACGCTCCTCCAGCTCCCTCAGGTACGCCGCCCGGTCACGTACATCGCGCAGCTGGATCTCGTCCAGCCCACCGGTCGCTTCTTTACGATAGCGCGCGATGAAGGGGAGGGTGTTCCCCTCGTCGAAGAGGGCCAGCGCCCCCGCCACCTGCCGCGGCGAGAGAGAGAGCTCCGCTGCGACCTTGGCAATCAACTTCTCGTTAGACATCTGCTGCTCTTCAGATCGACTCCAGTTTTTCCGTCCCGATGACCGGGTGCCACGGGATCAGCTCGTACTGCGCCACCCCGGCCCGCGCGTACGGATCGCCGTCGCGGATCGCGTCCAGCGCCTCCAGCGCCCCCTCGTCGGGCACACGCAGCAGGAGGATCCCGCCGCTGCGCGGCTCCTGCGGCCCCGACGCCAGCAGGATACCCTGCTCGTGGAGCCCGCGCAGGTAGGCGCGATGCTCATCCTGGTGCACCAGGACCTCCTCCAGAGGCCTGCGATAACGGATCACTGCCACAGCGTACATCGAATCCTCCACTCACGTTCTTGCCGGCTCGGCGCGATCAACCGCCGAACCTCTCCAACATCCGCGCGACCCCCTCTCGTAGCACCGCGGCCCGTTCGGGCGCCACCAGCGCTATCGCGGTACGTCGCCTCAGGTAATCATCAGGGAAGACCGCCATCTCCTCCCGCGCCGCGTACGCTACCTCCACCCCCCGCTCTACCCCGCCCGGCACGATCGGCTCGGCCAGCTCCGGGTGCTCCCGCAGCAGCGCGGCCTCCACCTCCGGGCGCCTGTCCACGAGCGGCGTCTCCCCCGTCCGGCACTCGACGGGCCCGCGCCCCAACCTGCGCAGCACGAGGTCGGTTACCTCCGCGGCCATCGTCCGGTACGTGGTCAACTTCCCCCCGGCGATCGAGATCAGCCCCGAAGCCCCTTCCCAGATCCGATGCTCGCGCGAGAGCTGGGAGGTCGTCGCCGCCTCGGCCGCTATCAGCGGTCGGAGCCCGACGATCGTACCGATGATGTCCGCGGAGGTGAGGTGGAGCCCCGGGAAGAGTCGGTTGACTGCGGTCAGGATGTAGGCGACGTCGTCTTCGACCACCTCCACTGCATCCGGATCCCCCGTGTAGGGCGTATCCGTCGGGCCGAGCAGCACCGCGCCCTGCCACGGGACCACAAAGATATAGCGCCCATCCCCATGAGGCGAGGGCGCGAGGACGGCCGCGCCCTTGGCGCCGAGCCGCTCCGCCGCCACGATCAGGTGCACCCCCTTCGATGGACGGAGGTGCGGCGGGGTGCCCGGATCCGCCAGCGCCGAGACGACGTCCGCCCAGACCCCGGTCGCGTTCACCACGCACCGGGCGCGGACCCGCAACTCCGTGCCGCTCACCTCGTCCCGCACCACCGCGCCGCTGAGCCGGCCATCCGCCTTCATGAACTCCATCACCCGGCAATAGTTGGCGGTCACCGCACCCGCGTCCCGCGCCGCGCGCAGCACCGCCAGCGTCAGCCGTGCGTCGTTGGTCCGGCAGTCGTAATAGAGGAATGCCCCCCGCAGCCCAGCCGGGTTCAGGAACGGCGCCAGGCGCAGCGCCTCGTCCCGCCCGATTCGGCGGTGCAAGCGACCCGGCGGGCGGCCGGCCAGGAGATCGTACAGCCATAGCCCGATACGGACCCGCCAGACACCCCAACCACCACCGTAAATAGGGATCAGGAAGGGGAGCCACTCCGCCAGCTCCGGCGCGAGGCGCGTCAGCCGGTTCCGCTCGTGCAGCGCTTCGTACATGAGCCGGAACTCGAACTGCTCCAGGTACCGCAGCCCGCCGTGCAGCAGTTTGGTAGACGACTGCGTCGTCCCCGACGCGAAGTCCCCCTTCTCCACCAACGCGGTCCGCAGCCCGCGCTGCGCCGCGTCCTGCGCGATCCCGGCCCCCGTGATACCACCGCCCACCACCAGCAGGTCGAACTCCTCCGAGCCCAACCGCCGGACCGACTCAGCTCGCTTTGCCATCACCTGGATCGCCCCCTGGGATAAGGTCTTCTCGCCTGTTCAAGCCCCTCACCCCCAACCGCGAGGTACGGGGAGCTCAGCCGATGGGAAAGCCGACGTCGTCCTCTCATGATGACGTCGCCGACCATGATGGCGCCGCATGCCCGCCCAATGGGCACTTCCCCCCGCCGTCACGATCACTCTCCCCCCTCCCATTCGCACCTCGAAGGATATAATTTCCGAGTGCGGTGTATCACGACGCTCTCACCCCCGACCCTTGCCGGTGCCGGGGGCATATTCATTGGTGGCAGCTGTTTGTCAATCGAAACCCGGACGCACTGAAGTGCAGCAAACATTCGTGCCCGAGCTGCTGAGGAGCCTGCGCGGCTACTCGCGGCGTGACGCGCTGGCGGACCTCACCGCCGGCGTGATCGTAGGGATCGTAGCGCTTCCTCTGACCATCGCCTTCGCCATCGCCTCCGGACTCCCCCCGGAATATGGCCTCTACACCGGGATAGTCGCCGGTTTCCTCATCTCCGCGCTCGGCGGCTCGCGCGTACAGATCGGCGGACCGACCGGCGCCTTCGTCGTGATCGTCTACGGCGTCGTACAGCAGTATGGCATCGCCGGGCTGACCATCGCCACCATCATGGCGGGGGCGATCCTCGTGATCCTCGGCGCGGCCAGACTCGGAGCCACGATCAAGTTCATCCCCTTCCCCGTCACCCTCGGCTTCACCTCAGGGATCGCGGTGGTGATCTTCACCAGCCAGATCGCCGATCTCCTCGGGTTGCGGATCGAGTCGGTGCCGGCGGAGTTCCTGGCCAAGTGGTCGGCCTACGCGCAGCACATCGGCACAGCCAACCCCCAGGCGATCGCGATCGCAGTCGTCACCCTCGCGATACTGATCTTCTGGCCGCGCGTCACCCGGAGAGTTCCCGCGCCCTTCGTGGCGATCCTCGTGGCGACGCTCGCCACCGCGCTCCTCGGCCTCGAAGTCGAGACGATCGGTTCCCGCTTCGGCGAGATTCGCGCCTCGCTACCCAAGCCGCAGTTCCCCGAGGTCGACCTGAACACCATGCTCACCCTCGTCGGGCCGGCCTTCACGATCGCCTTCCTCGGCGCCATCGAATCGCTCCTCTCGGCCGTCGTCGCCGACGGTATGGTCGGGACCAGGCACAACTCCAATACCGAGCTGATCGCTCAGGGGATCGCCAACATCGCCGCGCCGATCTTCGGCGGGATGCCAGCCACCGGGGCGATCGCCCGGACCGCGACCAACATCAACAACGGCGGCCGCACCCCGATCGCGGGGATGGTCCACGCCGTGACCCTCCTCCTGATCACCCTCTTCCTCGGCCGCTGGGTCGCCTACATCCCCCTCGCCGCACTCGCCGGCGTCCTCGTCATGGTCGCCTATCACATGAGCGGGTGGCGCTCCTTCAAGGCCGAGCTCACCGCGCCCAAGAGCGACGTCCTGGTGATGCTCACCACCTTCGTCCTGACCGTCATCGTCGACCTCACCGTCGCGATCGAGGTCGGGATGGTCCTCGCCGCCTTCCTCTTCATGAAGCGGATGGCCGAGGTCACCAACATCACCGCGCTCACCCGCGAGATCGACGGTAGCTCCCCGCAGCGCCACCCCGACCCCGCCCTCGCCGGCGGGATCCCCCGCGGCGTCATGATCTACGAGATCAACGGCCCCTTCTTCTTCGGCGCGGCCGGTAAGTTCCGCGAGACGATCAGCGGGATCGAGAACCCACCCCGCGTCCTCATCATCAGGATGCGCGACGTCCCGGCCATCGACTCCACCGCGATGCACGCCCTGCGCGAGGTCGTCCGCCGCACCCGCAACGACGGCACGCTCCTCCTCCTCGCCGACGTGCACGCCCAACCCATGGTCGCCCTCGCCCGCTCCGAACTCCTCGACGAAATCGGCGAGGAAAACCTCTGCGGCGACATGGAAACCGCGCTCCAACGGGCGCGGGAGTATGTTGAGGGGCAAACGGAGGCGGGGGGTAAGAGTTTGGGGGACTAGCTGAGGGATTCGGGGGCTGGGATTCGGGATTCGGGGGGCTCGGGATGTCCCTAGCTCCCCGGAGAGCCACTGATACTCCGGGGTACGCCGTGCGCCCATACCCCCGCGGCCCCGGACTCCCGAAGCCCCCGGTCACCTCGGCACTTCGCTCCCCCAGCCCCCGCCCCCCCGAACCCCGCCCCCTGAATGCCTACCCAGATCCCTGCCCCTGCCCCCCCCACCCCCGAATGCCAAGCCCAGATCCCTGACCCCTGGCCCCTGACCCCTGGCCCCCTCTATGCATCTCCCCCCCTCCATGACCACCACCCCTCGCAACCAGTTCGACCTCCTCGCCTTCGACTGGGATGGCACCGCCGTGGCCGACCGCCACGCCGACGCCACCGAACTGCGCCACCTCCTCACCCAACTCCTAGACCGCGGCGTCATCGTCGCGATCATTACCGGAACCAACTTCCGCAATATCGAACACCAGTGCGTCGGCGCCATCCACGGGCCGAGCAAGGAACGCCTCTTCGTACTGACCAACCGCGGCTCCGAGGTGTACGGCTTCGACTCGCGCGGCGATCCCCAGCTCCTCTGGCGCCGCGTCGCCACCCCCGCAGAGGACCAGCTCCTGACCCGCATCGCCGACACCATCCGCGATACCCTCGTCCGGCGTACCGGCCTCGAGATCGGGGTGGTATACGACCGTCTCAACCGGCGCAAGATAGACCTGATCCCGGAACCCGCCTGGCGTGACCCACCGAAATCCGAGTTCGGCAAACTGCAGGAAGCGGTCGAGGCGAGATTGAGGAGCGGGGGGATAGAGGGAGGGCTACGCGACGTCGTCGCCTTGTCCATACAGATCGCGCGCGATCTCGGGCTCGAGGATCCCCGCGTCACCAGCGACATCAAGCACGTCGAGATCGGGCTGACCGACAAGTCCGATTCGCTCCGCTGGATCGTCCGCGAGCTCATGACCCCGTGCGGTATCGACCCCGAGCGCACCCTGATCGCCGGCGACGAATTCGGCCCCATCGCCGGGATCGCCGGGAGTGATTCGAAGCTCCTCATCCCCGAGACCCGGGAAGCGACCTACGTCTCCGTCGGCGTCGAGCCCAACGGCACGCCCCCCGGCGTCGTCCACCTCCCCGGCGGCCCCCCTCGCTTCCTCCAACTCCTGCGCGATCAACTCGCGCTCGCCGAGCTCTCCGCCCGCCCCGCGCCCCCGCTCCCCCACACCCCACCACCCTCCCTCCTCGGGGTCACCCCCACGACCGACCCGGTCTGGACCGTCACCGCCGACGGCTTCGACCTCGCCCAGGAGGACGAGTTCGAGTCGATCTTCACCGTCGCCAACGGCTACCTCGGATCCCGCGGCTCGCTCGCAGAGGGCTCCACCCTTTCGACCCCGGCCACCTTCATCGCCGGCGTCTTCGCCGACACCCCCGACACCCAGCCCGGGCTCGCCCGCGGCCCCGACTGGATGTCGCTGCGTGGGTACATCGACGGGCGCGAGATCCGACTCGAGGGAAGCCGGAGCACCCTCCACCGCCGCACCCTCGATCTCAGGCAAGGACTACTCTGGAGGGAATGGCACCACGAGGACGACGCCGGCCGGATCACCCACATCATCGGCCTGCGCCTCGCCTCGCTCGCCGACCGCCACCTCCTCGCCCAGTTCATCACCTTCACCCCGATCAACCACCGCGGCCCGATAACCCTCTCCACCACCATCTCCGCCGGCCCCGCCACCGGCTACCGCACCGCCACCACCCACGCCCGCTTCGGCGACCGCCCTCCGGGGATCATCTCCCTCGAAGCGATCGGCTCCAACGTCCGCGCTGCCTTCGCCTCTTGCGCCCGGCTGGTCGGACCGGACGCCGTGCACCCTCCCGACGAGGTCGACCTGAGCCCCGAGGTGCTCCACGAACGGTGGCAGGTGCGCCCCGATTCAGGCGAGACCTACCGCCTCGAGCGGATCGTGACCGTCTACACCACCCGCGACACCCCTAACCCGGAGGCCGCCGCCGTCGACCACCTCCGCGCGGTCGAGGGCCAGGCCGAGGAGCTCCTCCGCGACCACATCGCCGCCTGGGACAAGCGCTGGCACCACGCCGCCATCGATCTCGAAGGCGACGACGCCACCGCCCGCGCCCTCCACTTCGCCGCCTACCACCTCATCAGCGCCGCCAACCCCGAAGACGAGCACGTCTCGATCGGCGCCCGCGCCCTCACCGGGAATACTTACCAGGGCCACGTCTTCTGGGACACCGAGATATATATGCTCCCCTTCTTCACCCTGACCGACCCGAAGACCGCCAAGTCGCTACTCCTCTACCGCTACCACACCCTCCACCGCGCCCGTGAAAAGGCGCGCCAATACGGCTATCGCGGCGCCCTCTTCCCCTGGGAGTCCGCCTACGACGGGGTCGAGGCGACCCCTCCCTACGCCATCGCCCCGGACGGCTCCAAGGTGCGCATCCTCTCCGGCGAGCAGGAGCACCACATCAGCGCCGCCGTCGCCTACGCGGCCTGGCAGTACTGGGAGCTGACCGGCGATGACGACTTCATCCGCGGCCCAGGTGCCGAGCTCATCTTCGAGACCGCCCGCTTCTGGGCCAGCCGCGGCCGCGTCGAGGCCGATGGGCGCTTCCATATCCGCGAGGTCGTCGGCCCCGACGAGTACCACGAATCCGTAGATGACAACGCCTACACCAACATCTTGGCCCAGTGGAACCTTGAACGCGGCGCCATCCTCGCCCACACCCTCCGCGAACGCCGGCCAGACGACTGGCAGCGCCTCGCCAAACGGCTGCAGCTCGACCCCGCCGAGCCGGCCGAGTGGGAACGACTCGCGCGACTCACCTACACCGGACTCGACCCCGCGACCGGAATCTTCGAACAGTTCCAGGGCTATCACGACCTCGAATCGATCGACCTCGAGTCGATCACCCCCACCGGCGTACCACCCGACGTGATCCTCGGCCGTGAGCGGATCAGGCGGTCCCAGATAATCAAGCAGGCCGACGTCGTCCTCCTCATCTTCCTTCTCTGGGACCGGTTCACCCCCGAGGTCCGCGCCGCCAACTTCGACTTCTACGAGCCCCGCTGCGCCCAGGGGAGCTCCCTCAGCCCCGCCATCCACGCCCTCGTTGCCGCCCGTCTCGGGAGAACTGAGCTCGCTTGCCGTTACTTCCACCAGGCAGCATCGATCGACCTCGACAACAACATGGGGAACGCCGCCGGCGGGGTGCACGCGGGCGCGCTCGGGGCGTTGTGGCAGGCCGCCGTCCTCGGCTTCGCGGGGTTCCACCCCCGCGGCGATCGCCTCGAGTTCGACCCCCGGCTCCCGCCGTACTGGAAATCGCTACGCTGCCGCCTGCAGTGGCGCGGCCGGTCGGTCCTCGTCTCCCTCCGCAACGGCGAATCAGCTGCCCCCTCGGAGGTACCCGCCTCCGCCGAGCTCCTCCTTGAGTCGGGCGACGCCACCCCCGCAACCTTCGTCGGCGGCCCCACCACGACCCTCAGACCGGGCACACCGTTCCGTGTAGTTCGTACGGCCGGCGGCTGGATGACAGAAGACTCACCATGACGACACCCGCCATCGTCGTGACCTCGACCGCCCTATGACTCACCCGCCCACGGGCTCCCCTCCCCATTGCCGAATGTCGCAACGGGGTCGATAAAAATATCTTGCGAACCGCTGGTCCAACGATCTATTATTGATAATTTGGCGCTAATAGCGCTCCTATCCCAGCACCCGCCGAGCCACCTCGTCGCGCCAGTGCTCCCAATGCTCCCTGCGCACCGCCAGCGCCGGACGCCCCTCGTACTCCCAGGGTATCTCACGCGCATTGAGCCCCACGAAGTGCGCCCCGCACCGACCCAACCCCGGCAGGTGCGGCGGGAACGGCGAGCAGATAGTCACCTCGTCCAACGTCACTACCCCGACCTCGCCGAACCGGCGCAGCGCCGCCACCTGCAACCCCTGCTCGTCCAGCTCCGACCGCAACGGCACCGGGCGCAGCTCCAGGATCCTGCGTAGCGCCCCTTCGAGGTCGAACCCCGGCCCCAGCCCCCGTATCCCCGAGTTCAGCGGCTCCCCCCCACATAACGCCGCGAACTCTCCGAAGCTCGGCACGACATCCGCCGCTAGTACGCACCCTCGCGGATCGTCGCGCTCCAACCATGCCGCAATCGCGGCCGGGAGCTCCCAGAGGATGCAGTCGTTGTCCAGCGAGAGGGTGTGGCGCTCCCGGTCCGGATGCAGCAGCGCGAACTTCCACCCCACACCCTCCGCCATCCCCTCGTCGAGATGCGGCCGCAGGAACGCTGGTATCTCGTCATCCGCGCGGCGCCACGTCACCCCGACCGGCACCTCACCCACCCGCCCCCGCGCCGCCTCGACCGGCACCGTGTTGACGCAGACCGTGTAGCTCGCCTCCTCCCCGAAGATCTTCCACGCCCCCCAGATCGAGTACCGCAACGCCTCGAAGCCGTAGTCGCTCACATCTCCGATCGTCCAGCGCACCGAGAGGCGCGGCTCGCTACCGGACACGGCTCACCCTCCCCTCTGTTGATCGTGGGCGCATCGCCACCATCCCGTATACGTCGATCACCGAACCCTCCCCCACCCATCTCCCCACATGGCGACGCCCGCCTTTCCCTCGGATCGGCGCCGCCGTGCCGCCATCGCAGCTCCGACACGTCGCTCACCGAGCACCCTGATCGCCTACCACCTCGGCCCGAGCCTCGGCCTGCTCGCCGCGATCGGCGCCACTACGCCGCAACCTGCGCCATAGAGTGAGCTCGTCCCGCGCCCCCCAGTCGTACTTGTAGCCCTCCCGCCCCCGCAGGAAATCGAACTCCCTCGCCCCCTCCGCGATCGCCGCTTCGATCGCGTGCAGCACGGCGAGGGCGCCTGGGCTCCAATGGGCGTAATCAGGGTCGTAACCACCGATGTAGTTGTAGAACCGGCCGCGGCAGCTGAACGCGTAATGGCAGGAGATCGTACGGCCTTCGCAGCGCAGCGCGAAGAGCCGCAGCCACCCGGCGCGCAGGAACTCGGCTACGACCTCGCGCTGGAAGGAGACGACGGCGTCGTCCGCGAAGATCCCCGCCTCCCCATCACCCCGCCACCGCCGCTGGTGCAGTTCGACCAGCGCGTCGAAGAGCTCGGTCACGTTCGCTTCCGTCGCCCACACCATCTCCACCACCCCCCGCCGCGCGAGGCGCCGCCCGTCCCGCCGCACCCGCGCCAGATGCCCCGGCCGCACCACCTCCCCCAACCGCCCCACCTCCGCCGGGAGCGCGAGCACCGGGCACGGCTCGTCCTCGACTACCTCCCCCTCCCATCCAGCACTCGGAGCTGCCGAGAGCAGCGCCGTCCCAGCCCGCAACCGCCGCAGCTCGCACCGGTCGCACCCCGATGCCTCCAGCGCACTCGTCAACAGCTCCGATACTACGGCCCCGTCCACCCCTGGCTCGATGAGTACATCCAGGTAATCGGTATTCCCAGTCCCCAGCAGGAGCAGCTCCCGGCCGCCGTCGTCCCCCTCGATCACGAAGAACGGCGCCACCCCGACCAGCGCTTCGCCCCGGCGCAACGTCGCCACCAAGAACTCCGTCCCCCCGAAGTGCCGCGACCAGGGGAACAGCCAGGCGGGGTGCTGGAACGGCGTCGCCTGCGGACAACGCTCCCAGAGCCCTTCCCACTCCCCCCGCAGCTCCGCCAGCGCCCCCCGCCCCCACCTCACCTCGACGCCCGGCACGCCCCCACTCCCGTCAGCTCTTCGTACAGCGCCAGATACTTTTCCACCATCCCCTCCGCCCCGAACCGCGCCCGCGCCACCACCCGGCACTCCTCCCGGTCGAGTGTTCCGACCAGCGCGATGGCCTCAGCCATCTCCTGCACGTCGTTCACCAGGAATCCCGTCCGCCCATCCTCCACGATCTCCGGCAGCGCCCCGATTCGAAATGCCACTACCGGCGTACCGCACGCCAGCGCCTCCATCGCCACGAGTGAGCTCGTCTCCGGCACCCGGCTCGGGATCAGTACCGCCTGCGCCATGTTCAATAGTCGACGCTTCGCCAACCACCCCACCGCCCCCACGAAACGCCGACGCCGGTCCAACCGCGGCACGATCTCGGTGCGGAAGTACTCCTCGTGCTCCGGATAGGGATAGACCCACCCGCCGAGCAGGATCGGGACCCCGGCGCGGGCCGCGGCGTCGAGCGCGTGGTGGAACCCCTTCTCCGGGCAGATCCGCCCCAAGGACACCAACAGGTGCCGTCGTCTCACCGGTGCCGCCAGCTTCTGCAGGGGGACGCCGTTGGACACGAACGGGACCAGCTGCGCCCCCGGCGGGCACGCCGCCTCCTGCGTCGCCGAAACGCAGTTCAGATAGGTGGCCGGCCGCTCGAGCCGGAAAACCTCCGGCGGGTACCACGACGGCGGGAGATGCAGCGTCGCCAGCACCGGCACCCCCGGCGGCGGCAGCGCCTCCATGAAGTCCAGCCCATGCATGTGGACCAGGTCGACGCGCCATCGCTCCAACGCCCGCGCGATCGCCGCCCGCTGCGCCGCACGAGCCTTCGCGCGTACCCCCTCGTCTATCGGCCCCGGCCGCACCGGAAAAGAGACCAGCTCGCCGGCCACCTGCGACCCCTCCGGCGCGACCACGATCGACCGCAGGCCTCGCCGGACCATCCCCTCGTCCAGCGCGCAGAGCACCTGCTCCGCCCCCCCGACCATGTCCCGCCCCACCGGCGCCAACGCGTAACCGACGCTCAGGATCGTCCGCATCACCCCGCCCCGTCCAACCCGAGCACCCGCAGCGCCTCCGCCGCCCGGCGCCGCCACTCCTCGCCCGTGATCCCCCAGTCGAACCACTCGTACCAGAGACGATCGGGGTGCGGCGGCGCCGTGAAGTCGTACCGCGGCGCCACCCGGAACGATTCCGTCTCCACCGCGAACTGCTCCAACACCCGCCGCTGCGTCACGAAACAATCCAATAGACGACGCTTCAGCGCCCGCTCCGCCTCGCCCAACCTCACCACCCGTACCTCCCCCTCCCCCAGGAACCGCCCCGTCACCAACCCGCCATCCCCCCCGTGATAAGAGGTGAACTCGACGACGACCGGCGCGCCCCCCTCCCCACCCCGCCCCGCCAACGCGCACGCGGCGTGCGCCGCGAACGACGTCGCATCGTGATCCGGATGCCCACCCTCGTACGGGTGCGTCAGGACGATGTCCGGCCTCACCTCCCGCAGCATCCCGAGCACCCCCCGCGTCGCCCCGACCAGCTCGTACGACGCACGCTGGTCCGCCACCCCCAACGCCCACGCCCGCCCCGCCCCGATCCCCGCCAGACGCAGCGCCCGCAACGATTCCCGCCGCCGCGCCCGCGCGTACGACTCCACATCGCCGTAGCCCGCCTCCCGCGCCGCCCACCCGTCCCGCGGCGCCCCGTCGGTGATGTGCAGGCACCAGACCGAGCGCAGACAGGCGAGCCGCGCCCCGGCTCCTATCACTTCGTCGTCGGGGTGGGCGGCCACCACCAACACGCGCGGCGTCGGACCGTGGGGGTCCGGCGCCGCACAAAAGCTGTTTAGTAGCTCCTCCGCACCCGCGCTCGCCACACCCTCTGGGGCCCCCTCGATCGCCTCCAGCTCTCGCGCCATCTCCCGCCGCTCCGGAGCACCTGCTGGATCCGGTGCGAGCAACTTGCATGCCCCGCACGGGCCGCGGCCGGATGATGCCTCCCCCCTCCCGCTGCTCCTTGACAACCCCCGACCCGGCATTCACTTTGGCGACGCTTGCACCTTGCGACACCCCGGAGAATCAAGCCATCGATCGCCTTTCCCCACCCTGAACGGAGGCGCCGGCTAGATCGCCAAGGCGTGCGCGTGACTCTCCTACGAGCGACCAACATCTATGCCAGTTGCACTACCACCCCGCCCCTCGATTGCCCGAGCCGCTAGCAAATTCGCCCTGCTACTCGGTCTGCTCCTCCCGATCGGCCTGACGGCCGGCAGCTGTTCGGAGGAATCCCCCCTCCAACCCTCACCGGTCCCCGACCTCGAGATCTTCGATTCTGTGATGGTTAGCTTCATGTCCCAGCACGATATCAAAGCCGGTGTGCTGGGGATCATGAGGAACGGGACCATCGTCTACGAAAAGAGCTTCGGCTGGGCCGACAGTTTGGAGCAGACGCCCCTGCCGCAGAACGCGATGATGCGCCTGGCCAGCGTCTCCAAACCCTTCACGGCCGCGGCGATCCGCAAGCTGATCGCGGACGGGAAATTGAAGCTCACCGACAAAGCCTTCGATCTCGGGCAGCCCGGTGGCGGGATCCTCGAGCTCGACCCGTTCCCCTCCCTCGGCGACCCTCGCCTCGCCGATATCACCATCGAGCACCTCCTCCAACACCGGGGCGGCTGGGACAGAGATATCGTCGGCGATATGGCCTTCAGGGACATCGCGATCGCCAACGCCATGGGTATACCGAGCCCGCCAGGACGCGTGAATACCATACGCTACGTCCTCGGTCAGCCCCTCCAGTTCACCCCCGGCGAGAGGGAGGCGTACTCCAATATCGGATACATGGTCCTCGGGCTCATCGTCGAGAAGGTGTCCGGCAAGGATTATCTGAGCTATGTCTACGAGAAGATCCTGGATCCCATGGGTGTACCGCGCACGGAATTGATCCAGGCACGAACCTTCCCGGCGGACCGCAGCCCACGTGAGCCCTGGTACGACTCCAACTCCCGTGGCACCAACGTCTTCGATCCGACCGGCCCGTCCGTGCGCGCGCCGGACGGGACCTGGGATGTAGAAGCGCACATCGCGATGGGCGGATTGGTCGCCTCGGCACAGGCGGTACTTCACTTCCTCGACAATTACCAGACGGCGGGTAACAATATCGGCGTACCCCGATCGAAACCTGAGTCCAAGAACTGGCGCTGGACCCATACCGGGAGTTTGCCAGGCGTGAATACTTTGGCTCGTCAGCGCGGGGACGGGATCAACATCGTCGTCTTCTTCAACAAACGCACTACGGCGGATCCGGGCTACGTCTCCCAGATACGCGCCGAGATAGAACAGCTCATCGACTCGGGAAAGGTAGTCTGGCCCTGACCCCGAAAAAAGTTCGGCGGCTCCATCGAGCCGCCGAACTTTTCCTCAGAAGATCTTCACCGTCACGTACCGCGACGGATTCTCCTTCAGGTCCTTCAACAACGCGTCCAGACTCGCGGCGGCCTGGTTGAGGTTGTCGTAGAGCGCACGATCCACGCTCAACCTCCCCAGCGTCCCCTCGCCTCGCTCGAGCCGCGCCAGTACGACCTCCAGCGAGTTGCTCGCCCTCTCGAGCGACCCGGTCAACTCCTCGGTCCGCGTCGCCACCGAGTCCAGCCGCGCCACGATCCTCGCCAGCTGCGGCCCGCCGACCGCCTGCTCCACCCCCGAGGCCGAGCGCGACAGACTCTTCATCAGCGTCGCCAACTCCTTCCTCTGCTCCGCGGCCAGCATGTTCAGCTCGGCGAGCAGCACACGCAACTCCGTGGCGCCATCGCCGAGCGCGCTCACCGTCTGCTCCGAGAGCGCGCCCTTGATCCGCTCCAGCACCTCGCTCGCACGGGCACCGACATCACCGGCCATGTCGAAGACCCCCTCCGCCCGCACCCCCGGGAGCTCGTTGCCACCCCGGAGCCGCTCGCTCGACCGCCCCGGCTCGATATCCGCGATCACCCCGCCGAGCATCCCCGCAGAGCGCAGGATCACGCGCGAATCACGAGGGACGTCGTACTCCCCCTCCAGCTCCAGCCGGATCGCCACCCCACCGGGCACCATGTCGAACTTCTGCACCCGGCCGATGTTCACACCGCGCATCTGCACCGGATCGCCGCGCCGGATCCCCCCCGCGTCGTCCACCACCGTCGTCACTATGTACCGGCCGCGGAAGGTCGCCGCATCCGTGAGCGTGAAGAGCGCTACGAGGATCGCCAGGATCCCTGCGAGCACGAACGCTCCGGTCCATACATCCCGCTGCCGCGACCGCACCGGTACCGCCGCCAGCAGCGCCTCTCGCGATCCTCCGGTATTCACCGGCGCACCCGCCTCCTTGCTCGTCTTGACCATCTCACTCTCTACCGTTACACCGCCGTCGGAACCGAACCGGCAGTGCCCATGATCGCCGACAGATCCTCTCCAACCTGGTCCCGATCCAGGAACGCCCGCGCCAACGGCAGCTCGCTCTGCCGCAGCTCGGTCGGCGTCCCCACGAACTGGATCCTACCACTGTCCAGCAGCGCGACTCGATCCGAGATCCCGAGCGCACCATCGATATCGTGCGTGACCAGGATAGACGTCACATCCAGCTCCGACGCCAAACGCGCTATCATCCGGTGCACCACCGCCGAGTTCACCGGGTCCAATCCCGTCACCGGCTCGTCGTAGAGTAGGATCTCCGGTCGCCCGATGATAGCACGCGCCAGCCCGACCCGCTTCCGCATCCCACCCGACAGCTCCGCCGGCAACTTCCCCAACACCGCACCGGGATCCAGGTTCACATGCTCCAACGCCGACGCCACCCGGTCGAGCAGCTCCCGGCGGCCGATCCGCCGCAGCTCCTCCTCGGCTATCCCCTGCGATACGTTCTCGAACACAGTCATCGAATCGAAGAGCGCGGCGTTCTGGAAGACGTAACCCACCTTCCGCCGCACCCGCTGCAGGGCCGCGGCGCCGCCGAAGACCACCGACTCGCCCGCGACCAGGACATCGCCCCGGTCCGGCGTGATCAAACCAATGGTCGTCTTGAGCAGCACGCTCTTCCCCGTCCCCGACGGCCCGATCACCGCCAGCGTCTCGCCACGCCTGACCTCCAGCTCCACCCCCGCCAGCACAGGCGCGTCGAACGCCTTGTACACACCCCGGTACTCCACCATCGAACTCATGACGCGCCTCAGTTCAGGAAGAGCGGCGGGAAGAGCGCATCCAGGATCAGGATCGCCAACGTCATGAACATCACCGACGTCGTCGTACCCCGACCTACCCCCTCGGCTCCGCCTCGGATCCGGAACCCCATGTGCGACGCGATCAGCGGGATGGCCAGCCCGAAGGTCACCGCCTTCATCATGGAATAGACTATATTCCAGTTGTGCCAGTAGAGCCGGGCACCGTAGAAGAACGCCTCCGGCCCCAGCCCCGACGTCGCCTGCGCCGCCACCATCCCCGCGAAGATCCCGACCAGATCGGCTATCGCCACCAGCGCCGGCACCGTCAACACCCCGGCAATGATCCGTGGCGCCGCCAACACCCGGACCGGGTCCCGGCCCAGAGAGTGCAACGCGTCGATCTGCTCCGAGACCTTCATCGTCCCGAACTCCGCCGTGATCCGCGCGCCGACCCGGCCGATCAACACGACCGCCGTCAACACCGGCCCGAGCTCCAGCACCACGCTCGTCGTCACCACACTCCCCAAGACGTAGAGCGGGATGGACGACGTGAACTGGTACCCCCCCTGCTGCGACGTCACCACCCCGGACAACAACGCCGTGATGATCACCAACGGCAGGCTCTGCACCCCCATCCAGTGCATCTCATCCAGGATGGAACGCAACGGCACGCGGCCGCGGACCAGGTGCACCACCGTCTGCCATAAGAGGAGCGCCAACTCACCGGCGTGCCGGCAGGTCTCCTCCCAGAGCCGGGCCAACCGGACGAGCGCCTCGGAGAGACGGCCCGGACGGGATTCCTCACCGCCCGTGGCCACCACTCCCTCACCGACACCCTTCGACATTACTCAGCCAGTTCTCCAATCGCTTCCGTATCGCTACGAATGCCTCCACCACCTCCTCGGGCGCCGCGCCGGCCTCGCCTGACACCCGCAAGGCACGACGCGGCACACCGAATCGATCAACCGGATCAATCACCAGTCACTACTTCCGGGGCGAGCTCGCCACCGGCGACCCTCCCGAGCGCATCCCGGCTCCGACCCGCAGGCACCAGCTTACGCTTCACCCAAGCGCCGATGTCGTCCAGGATCGTATACGCCACCGGCACCACGATCAAGGTCAACAGCGTCGACGTGATCAGCCCGCCGATCACCGCGCGCGCCATCGGCGCGCGGAACCCGCCGCCTTCACCCAGCGCCAGCGCGATCGGCAACATACCGAAGATCATCGCCAGCGTGGTCATCATGATCGGACGCAGACGGACCGCGCCCGCCTCGACCAGAGCGGTGAACCGGTCCACCCCGGCGCGCCGACGCTCGTTGGCGTTGTCCACCAACAAGATGGCGTTCTTCGTCACCAACCCCATCAACATGATGACACCGATCATCGACATCATGTTCAGGGTGCTGCCGGTCAGCAGCAGCGCCAACACCACCCCGATCAGCGAGAGGGGCAGCGAGAACATGATCGCGATCGGTTGCATGAACGACTCGAACTGCGACGCCAGGATCAGGAAGATCAGGATCACCGCCAGCAGGAGCGCCTCCAACACGTAGCCGCCGGTCTCGGCCAGCTGCTCCGTCTCGCCGCCCAGCTGCACGGTGTAGCCGGCCGGGAGGTCCAGCTTGGCCACCTCCGCCTGGATCGCGGCCGACGCCTGGCTGATCGAGAAGCCCGGGACGATGTTCGCACTCACCGTCGCCAACCGCGCGAGATTCTTGCGGTCGATCTGCGCCGGCGCCACACCCTCTTCGATCCGGGCGACCTCGCCGAGCGGCACCGTCTGCGCCACCCCGGCCGCCGTCCGCTGCATCACCGCGAGCGGCAGCCGAGCCAGATCGTCCACCGTCACCCGCTGCGCGGGATCGATCTGCACCACCACCTCACGCTCCTCGCCGCTCGCATCCTCCCAGCGCGTCGCGGTCTGACCCGCGAGCAACGGACGGACCGTGCTGGCGATCCGGCCGATGTCCAACCCGACCTCGTTCGCCTTGTCCCGGTCCACCACGATCCGGTACTCCGGCCGCGGGTCGCCCATCGAGCTGCTCACGTCCACGATCCCGGGGATCGCCTCCATCGCCTGCGCGACAGTAGAGGCCACACGCTGCAACTCGTTCACGTCCGGGCCGCGGATCTCCACCTGCAGCGGCGCCTGCGCGCCCCCGACCCCGCCGGACTCCAGGACCGAGGTCTTCACCCCGAAGATCGGCGCGAGCCGCGCACGAGCCTCGACCATCAACTGCTGCTGCGAGAGCTTACGCTCCTTGGATGGGATCAGCTTGACCAGGATCTCACCCTTGGTCACCGCATTCCCCGCCCCACCCGCGGCTTGGCTGGAACCGATCGTGGTATAGGTCAGTTCCACACCCTCCAGGCCATGCAGAACCTCCAGGATCTGCTCCGCCTTGGACTTCGTGTAGGCGAGGCTCGAGCCCTCGGGCGTCTCGAACTGCACCGCGAACTCGGAGTTGTCGGCCTCAGGCATGAAGGAGCCGCCGACCAACCCCATCATCCCGATCGCGATCACGAACGACACGAACGCGATGAACGACGTCAGCACACGGTGGTTGAGCGCCCAACGGATCGCGCCACGGTACTTCCCGGCCTGCCGGTCGAACCAGGCGTTGAACGCGCTGATCCCCCGCGTCAGGAAGTTGCCGCTCCCACTCCCGTGCTTGTGGGGATCGACACCCCACCACGCCGACAACATCGGCGTCAACGTGAAGGAAACGAAGAGCGAAACCATCACCGCCCACGCCACCGTCACACCGAACTGGTAGAAGAAGCGGCCGATGATCCCACCCATGAACGCGACCGGCACGAAGACCGCCACGATCGAGAGCGTCGTCGCCAACACCGCCAGCATGATCTCCCTCGTACCCCGCGAGGCCGCGCCGAAGTAGTCAGCGCCCATTTCGCGGTGGCGTACGATGTTCTCGATCACCACGATCGCGTCGTCGACCAAGATACCGATCGACAGCGAGAGCGCCAACAGCGTCAGCATGTTCAGCGTGAAGCCGAGCGCGGCCTGCAAGATGAACGTCGATATCACCGAGACCGGGAGCGCCAACGAGGTGATCATCGTCGCCTTGCCGTCGTTCAGGAAGAGCATGACCACGACCACCGTCAGGATCGCGCCCAGGATCAGCTCGAAGATGACGTCGTGCACCGCCTGGCGGATGTCCTCCGAATCATCGCGCACCACGCTCAGCTCGGCGCCGGGAGGCAACTGCTCCCGCACCTTGTCGACAGCCTTGAGGACCTGGTCGGCCACCTCCACCGTGTTCGCCCCGGAGGCCTTGATGATGTCGATACCAATCGCGCGCTCGCCGTTCACCAACGCCAGCGAACGCTCCTCCTCGCGACCCTCCTCGACCCGCGCCACATCCTTCAGCCGGACCGTCTGGCCGCCGCGGGTCGCGATGATCACCTCGCCGAACTGCCGCGCGTCGGTGATCCGGCCCATCACGCGGACGAGGCGCTCGGCCGAACCCTGGTCCATGCGGCCCGCCGGTACCTCCAGGTTCTGGCTCTGCAACGCACCCAGTACCTCCGGCACCGTGACGCCGACCGCCTGGAGACGCTCGGGCTGCAGATAGACCCGGACCTCGCGCTTCGCACCACCCGAGATCCGCACCTCACCGACACCCGAGATCGACTCCAGCGCCCGCCGAATCGTCTCGTCGGCCAGAATCGTCTGCTCCACCAACGGCATCGCTTCCGCCGAGAGTGCCAACGAGATGATCGGCATCGCCGCGAATTCGAACTTCGCCACCACCGGCGGCTCGATGTCCGTCGGCAAGTCGCGACGCACGGCGTCGATCTTCGCGCGGATGTCCTGCACCGCCTGGTCGACGTTACGCCCCAGGTTGAACTCGACCATTACGACCGAGACACCCTCCATCGAGGTCGACCTGATCTGCTTGACCCCTTCGACCGGGTTGAACGCCTCCTCCAACCTGCGCGTCACTTCACGTTCTATCGTCTCCGGACTCGCCCCCGGGTAGACGGTCTGCACCGTCACCCACGGGACGTCGATGTCCGGGAACAGATCTATCGCCAGGCGCCGGTAGCTGAATATCCCCAGCACCACCAGCCCCAGCATGATCATGGTCGTGAAGACGGGGCGGCGAATCGCTACCCCGCTCAGACCACCTCCCTGTACCGGCATTTCAGCTCTCCCCTGCCACTGTGTCGAGCCCCGATTCCGCACCACTCCTCACACGTACCTTCGTCCCGGCGGGGAGCTGCGCCCCCGGCGCCGAGAGCACCACGTCCCCGGCCTTCAAGCCGGACACGATCGCCACCACCCGCTGCACTACGTCCCGCGCACCGAGCTCGACCTCCCGGCGCACCACCACACCGTTCTCGACCGCAAAGACGTAGGTTGCACCATCACTCTGCCGGACGGCGCTCTCCGGCACGACCACCATCCCGGCCAGCCGCTCACCCAGCACCCGGCCGGTAGCGAACTGACCACCCAGGATACGGCCACCCGGGTTCGGCATCCGCACATAGACCCCGACCTGCCGCGTCCCGGCATCGGCCACGGGATCGACGCGCGCGACCTTACCCTCGAAGGTCCGGCCCGGCATCGACTGCAACTCGAAGATCACCGGCAGCCCGACCCGCAGCCAACCCGCCGACTCCACCGGTACCTGACCGGTCAGCTCCAGCTCATCCGAGTTCACCACCGTGAAGAGCTTCTGCCCCGGGTTGACCGCCTCTCCCGCCTCGACCTGCCGGTCGCTCACCACACCGGTGATCGGCGCGGTCACCGTCGCCCGGCGCGCCGACTCGCCCGCCCCGGCCGCCTGCGCCCGAGCCGCCGCGAGCTGCGCCTCCGCCGCGGCATAACCCGCCTCGGCGCCACGCAGGTCCAGCTCCGACATCGCGCCGGCCTCGTAGAGCGTCCGTGCCGACTCTAGCTGCCGCGCCGCCAACGCCAGCGCCGCCTCGGCCGCCGCTACCGCTGCCTCCGCGCCGGTTGCCTGCCCCACGATCCCCTCCGCCTCGATCGTGGCCAGCACGGCACCACGCTCCACTCGCTGGCCGCGATCGAACCGAATACCCGACACCGTGCCGGGGACCTGCGCGAATACGTTCACCACCCGCGCCGGCTGCAACGACCCCGTCAGCGCGACGCCGACGTTGACATCTCCGATCCGCGCCTCGGCTACGTCCTGCGGACCCAGGACGACCACTACCTCTTCTTTGACGACATCATCGGCCGCCTTCGCGCCGCCACCACAACCGGTCACACCAGCGACCAATCCGGCCGCCACGACCAAACCTGCTCCCGCGGGCCCACGCAGAGCATTCCGCCTATGCCCCATCCTGATATCTCCTGGATCGTATCGTCGCACTTCGTGTCGAATGAACTAACGCTTCGTTACCGAACTCACGCCAAGGGCACGAACCAGCTTGGCCTCGGCCGTGTGGTAATCCACCAGCGCCTGCGCCAGGTTCGTACGCGCCTGCAACAACGCCAGGCGCGCCTCGGATACCTCGAGCTGCGTCGCCAATCCCCGCTCGTAGCGCAGCGCCATCAGGTCGTGCACCCGCTGCGCCTGCTCCACGGTGCGAGTCCGCGCCTCGATCTCCAGCAACGCGCGGTCACGCTCGCCCCGCGCCTGCTCGTACTCCATCTCGATCAGCTTCCGCGTCTGCGTCAGCTGGATGCGCGCCTGCTCCAGCTCCACCCGCGCCTTGTCCAGCTCGGCCTTGCGCTTCAGCCCACTGAAGATCGGGATCTGCACCCCGACCGTGGCCGACCAGTCCGTACGCCAATCCCCCTGCAGCTTGAACGCGTCCGTCGGGAAGATCTGGCGTCCATAGCTCATCTGCAGCGCTATCGACGGGAGGAACTCGCCCCGCGCCACCTTGACCTGACCCTCCCGGATCTCCACCTGGTTCTCCAGCGCCGCCAACGCCGGGCGCCGGACCAGATCGGTCGGGTCCACCGTCGTCCGCTCGTTCGGAGACGGTACCGCCAGCGTCGTGCTGAGACGCACCCGCTGCGTCAACGGCAGCCCCACCAGCCGCAAGAGATTGAGACGGGCTAGCTCCGCCGCGTTCTGCGCCTCCACCAGCCGCGGCCGCAGATTCTCCCGCGCGACCTCCGCGCGCAGCACATCCAGCTCCGAGGCACGCCCCGACTGGAAACGCAACCGCTCCTGCTCCAAGAAGCGCTCCGCCTGCGCCAGCGCCTCGGTCGAAGCCTCGACCAGCTGCTCCGCGAAGAGCGCACGGAAATACGCGCTCTTCACCTGATACTCGACCTCGGCCAGCTGCTCCGCCAGCTGATGCTCCGCCGCCGACCGATAGCTCTTCGCTATCTCCAGCGCCGCCCCGGTCCGGCCACCGGAATACAACAGCTGCGACGCGCTGATCCCGGCCACGTACGTGTTCTTCTGGCCAAAGGGGAGATTGCTGAACAACGCTCCCAACCCGCCTAGCCCGGCCAGCGGCGCCTTGTCCTCCAGGTACGCCACCCGGTCGGCCAACGGGAGATTCGGGTCCGGCGAGAACTTCATCGAATCCGGAAGCTCGAATCCGCTCCCGGTGTCGAATGCGGAACGGAACGTACGGGTATAGCTCAGGTTGGCGCTGATCTGCGGGAGAGCCACCGACCGCACCGACGCCACCTGCAGGTCCGCTACCTCCACCTGCGTCCGCGCCAGCCGCGCCTCATCGCTGCGCTGCGCCGCGCTCCGGATCGCGTCCTCCAGACTCAACTCCAGCACGACCGCCGTGTCGGACGACGCCCCCCCGACCGCGGCCGGCCCCTGCGCCCTCGACTCTACGGCCAACCCCAACGACAGGGCCAGCAATATCCCAACAATTCTCATCGTTTCTCCTCGTCTTCACCCCTACCACCACGTTCCTCGACCCGTGATTTCGCCGACATGCACTGCGATGACCACCAATCGACCTGCTCCACCAGATGCGAGAAATACCGCTCCCACTCCGCCAGCCGACGACGCCCGGTCTCCATCTCCGGCGGCAGCGACGCCCGCGCCTCCGCAAAGAGCTCGACCCGGCTCCGAAACTGATCTCGCACCTTCTGGAGCATCTTCTCCCAGGGCGCCTCCACGATCATGTAGTAATCGCGACGATCCCCAGGCACGCTCCGCCGCTCCACATACCCCATCAGCTCCAGTACCCGAGCATTCGTACTCACCGACGCCTTGCTCACCTGGAGCTCCTCCGCCAGCTCGTCCAGCGAACTGGGCTCATCCTGCAACAGCAGATACCCTATCATCCGCCCCGCTATCCGCGGGACCCCTTCCGCTTCGACCTGCAACCCCAACCGCTCGACGAAACGCGTTGCAGCTTCGTGCACTTCTCTCCCTCTCACACTCTTCCATGATCCCACCTTCCACTCCGCCCACCCATTCGACACAGCGGAGTATGATAATACGTTCAGTTCATTCAGTCAACACTGAACGAACCTGCACTATTCTACTCGCCGCCGGGGGTGTTGTGCCGCGGCGGACCCTCGACAATACGGTTCGCTTCCCCGACGGTTTCACCTCGTGGCCACCTCGCCGGCCTCGAGCAAACCTATCGTGGTCGCGGAGCCGGACCTCTGCGCTCCGAATAACTACGAACCAGCGTCCCCGATTTAGACAACGAAAGGGGCGCCTGCCACAGCAGACGCCCCCGCTCCCCCGATACGTGGGGAGCCGCCCTGCACCTTCTGACTGCTGCCTACGGCGAGCCGTTCACCGCCACCGGAACCGGATCACTTCCCGGCCCCGACGAGCTTGGCCCGCAAGTACTCCCGGTACATCCGGGCGATCGCTTCGAGCGGGATCCCCTTCGGGCAAGCCGCGGAGCACTCGCCGATGCTGGTGCAGTGGCCGAAGTGCTCCTCATCCATCGCGGCGACCATCGCCTCTACGCGCTGCGCCCGCTCCGGTTGCCCCTGAGGGAGCGCCGCGAGGTGCGAGATCTTGGCGCCGGTGAAGAGCGCCGCCGAAGCGTTCGGGCACGCCGCCACGCAGGCCCCGCACCCGATACATTCGGCCATGTCCATGGCGTAATCGGCCGCCTCCTTGGGGACGAGGATCGAATTCGCCTCCGGCGCGTTACCGGTGTTGACGCTGATGTAACCGCCGGCCTGGATGATCCTGTCGAACGCGCTGCGGTCGACGACCAGGTCCTTGATCACCGGGAAAGCCTTGGCGCGCCAGGGCTCGATATAGATCTCATCCCCGTCTTTGAAGACCCGCATGTGGAGCTGGCAGGTCGCCGTCTCCTTGAGCGGGCCGTGCGGCTCGCCATTGATCATCACGCCGCAGGAGCCACAGATCCCCTCGCGGCAGTCGTGCGCGAACGCGATCGGGTCCTCCCCCTTCTCGATCAACCGCTCGTTGACGACGTCGAGCATCTCGAGGAAGGACATGTGGGGGCTCACATCGTCCGCCTCGTAGGTCACCAGCTTCCCCTCGGCGTCCGGTCCGGGCTGGCGCCAGACATGTAGTGTCAAACGCATTACTTATAGCTCCGCTGAGAGAGGGCGACGTTCTCGAAGACGAGCGGCTCCTTGTGCAGCACCGGGCTGCCATTCTCCTGGTACTCCCACGCCGCCACGTAACAGAAGTTCTCATCATCGCGCTTCGCCTCGCCGTCCGGCGTCTGGCTCTCCTCACGGAAGTGCCCGCCGCACGACTCGGTGCGGTGCAGCGCGTCGATGCACATCAACTCGGCGAACTCGAGGAAGTCGGCCACGCGCCCGGCCTTCTCGAGAGCCTGGTTCAGCTCGGCATCGCTCCCCGGGACGTTGACGTTCTCCCAGAACTCCGCCCGGATCTCCGGGATCTTCGCGAGCGCCTTGCGCAAGCCGGCGTCGTTGCGCGCCATCCCGCAGTAGTCCCACATGAGCGAACCCAGCTCCCGGTGGAACGAGTCCACCGTCCGCTTCCCCTTGATCGAGAGAAGCTTCTTCACCTGCGCCTCGGCCGCCTCGACCGCTCCCCGGAACTCCGGGTGATCGACGCTGACCGGCGCCGGCCGAGTATTCGCCAGGTAATCCCCGATCGTGACCGGGATGATGAAGTAGCCGTCCGCGAGCCCCTGCATGAGCGCGCTCGCGCCCAGCCGGTTCGCCCCGTGATCCGAGAAGTTCGCCTCGCCGAGAACGTGCAGCCCCGGGATCGTGCTCATCAGGTTGTAATCGACCCAGAGCCCGCCCATCGTGTAGTGCGGCGCGGGATAGATCCGCATCGGGACCTTGTAGGGGTTCTCCCCGGTGATCCGCTCGTACATCTCGAAGAGGTTGCCGTACCGCTCGCGGATCTTGTCCTCCCCCAGGCGACGAATGGCGTCCTCGAAGTCCAGGTAGACCCCGCGCCCGCCGGGCCCGACGCCACGCCCCTCGTCGCAGACCTCCTTCGCACTACGCGAGGCGATGTCGCGCGGAGCCAGGTTCCCGAAGCTCGGGTACTTCCGCTCGAGGTAGTAGTCCCGCTCGCTCTCCGGGATGTCCCCCGGCGCCCGGGTGTCACCCTTCTTCTTCGGGACCCAGACCCGGCCGTCGTTGCGCAGCGACTCGCTCATCAACGTCAGCTTCGACTGATAGTCGCCGCTCTGCGGGATGCAGGTCGGGTGGATCTGGGTGAAGCACGGGTTCGCGAAGAGAGCCCCCCGCTTGTAGGCGCGGTAGGTCGCCGTCACGTTCGACGCCTTCGCGTTCGTAGAGAGGTAGAAGACGTTCGCGTAACCGCCGGTCGCCAGGACGACTGCGTCGGCGGCGTGCGCCTCGATCTTCCCCGTCTTCAGGTTGCGCGTCACGATCCCCCGCGCATGCCCGTCGATCACGACCAGGTCGAGCATCTCGGTATAGGTGTGCATCTCGACGCCACCCTTGGCGATCTCCTTCGAGAGCGCCGAGTACGCGCCGAGGAGGAGCTGCTGCCCCGTCTGGCCCCGGGCGTAGAAGGTACGCGAGACCTGCGCGCCACCGAACGAACGGTTCGTCAGCGTACCACCGTACTCGCGCGCGAACGGCACCCCCTGCGCCACGCACTGGTCGATGATGTTCGCGCTGATCTGCGCCAGACGATAGACGTTCGCCTCGCGCGCCCGGAAGTCACCACCCTTGATCGTGTCGTAGAAGAGCCGCCAGATCGAGTCGCCGTCGTTCTGGTAGTTCTTGGCGGCGTTGATACCACCCTGCGCCGCGATGCTGTGCGCCCGGCGCGGAGAGTCGTGGAAGGAGAAGCACTTCACCCGGTAGCCCAGCTCGCTTAACGTCGCCGCCGCCGACGCACCGGCCAGCCCCGTCCCTACTACTATGATCGTATGCTTCCGCTTGTTGGCCGGGTTGACCAGCTTCAGCTCGAAACGATGCCGGTCCCACTTCTCCGCCAGCGGCCCACTCGGAATCTTCGAATCTAGCTTCATTTTGTCGTTCTCTCGGCCTACTTGAGGAAACCGGTCAGGACAGCCAGCGGGATCAGCGTGAATCCACCCGCGATCCCGAGCGCCAACAGCAGCGCGAGCCCTTGGCGAATCCGCTGCAGCCGCGGGTTCGTCACCCCCAGGGTCTGGAAGACGCTCCAGACACCGTGAGCCAGGTGGAGCCCCACAGCGCCCATCGCCACGATGTAGAAGATCGCCGCCCCGGGAGACTGGAAGCCGCGGATGACGTTCGCCGCCACCTCACCGTGACGGAAATCCGGGTGCACATTACCCGTCGTGAAGTGCAGGAGATGATAGATGATGAAGGCGAACACCAGCACCCCGGTCAACTTCATCGAACGCGACGCGAAGGTGCTCGCCTGGTTCTTCTTCCGGACGTAATTCACCGGCCGGCTCGCATTGGCGAGACGCGCCAGCCGCATCGCCGACCAGATGTGCAGCACCACCGATGCGAGCAGCACCAGCCGCGCCCCCCACAGCAACGCCGGCACCTTGCGCAGCGCCGCCGCGTACTCGTTGATCTTCTCCGGGCCACTGAAGATCGTCAGGTTCGAGGCAACGTGCGTGACCAGAAACCCAACCAGGATCAACCCGGTCACCGCCATCACCACCTTGGTCAGAACCGTGGATCCGGCACTCCGTCGTACTTGTTGCATGGTCGTCCTTGATTCACCAATCCGCTGAGGCGATCTACTACCTCTTCCCGTACACATGAGACGGCCACCCGTTCAGGCTGAACGAGCGGCGACTCGGACCCTAGTTGCGGCAGCGCACGGCACCGGACCGGCTATCGACGTGCGGTCCGGCCTCTCAGACAAGCTCTAGGGTGTCTCCAGCGCCCGTCAGGCGCCGCACCTCTTGGAGGACCCGGCGAGGTTCGCAGGGCTTTGGTAGGAAGGCGGCGAACCCCGCCTCGAGTGCCCCTGCGCGATCCCCCGCGGAGGTGTAGCCGGTGAGCGCGACCACCGGGATCGACGACGTCGTCGGCGACGACTGCAAGAGGCGTATCGCCCCCCACGCGTCGAGCACGGGCATCGCGATGTCCATCAGGATGACATCCGGTCTCTCCGCCCGCGCCAGCCGAACGCCTTCGGCGCCATCCGCCGCCTCCAGCACCCGATAGCCATAATGCCGCATGGCCTTCGCGTACATTCGACGGCTGCTCGCGTTGTCGTCGACGATCAACACGGTGGCTGCTTGCACCGGGACCTCCGCTTGCAGGCTCCGACCCCGGGGGCTCAGGGATGACGGACCCTAGTCACCGGGCGAAGTCTTGTTGAGCGTGTCCCTATTACGATAGGACAATCCTCCGATTTCGCAAGGGTTGCGCCCCGGATCCGCGCGCTATCCCCGACCACGCGTCACCACATCGAGTGCGGTCAACAGGATCAGGATCGCGAGGAGCAGGAGCGCCACCGTGATTATGATCCGGGCCGTCCCCTTCTCTTCCAACCCACGCATCGGGTAGACGACGGCGAGCGCCGCCGTCACGCCGGCGGTCCCCAGGATGACCGGGAGCCGCCAACTCGCCGGCCCGAACAGCGATACCCCGACCATCACCCCCGCCAGCACGAGCTGGACGAGATAGGTGATCAGCAGCGCCCGTCTACCCACCCCCGCCATACCGCATCACCTATCCAGATAGAAGACGGCCCAGAGGAAGAGCCAGACGATGTCCACGAACTGCCAGTAGAGCCCCGTCAGCTCCAGCTGCGGGTGGTACTCCGGGGTGAAGCGGCGCCGTCGATTCAGCGCGAGCACCACGCCGACCGCGGCCACCCCACCGGCGAGGTGGACGATGTGCAGACCGGTCATCAGGTAGTAGAGGGTGAAGTAGATCCTCGCCCCTCGTTCCGGCAGCTCCGCGAAGTGGTAGCCCGGCCCCGGCAGGATCCCATCGGCGAGGTGGCGGCCCCACTCCGTCGCCTTGAGGGCGAGGAATATGATCCCCAGGACGGCGACGCCCCCCAGCAACCACGACGCCGTCCCGTACCGCCCGCCCCGTACTCGCTCCACGCTCTCCGCCATCAGGAAACTGCTCGTGAGGAGGACGAAGGTCATCGTCGCCCCGAGCCCGAACCCTGTCACCCCCGCGGCGGCCCGGAACTCCGTCGGATAGGTCGCCCGATACCCCGCGAAGAGGGCGAAGAGCGCGGAGAAGAGGAGCGCCTCGCTCGCCAGGAAGAGCCAGATCCCGAGCCGAGCGGCGTGCCCCTGCTGCGCCAGGTCGGCGAAGTAATCACGTACGCGGCTCTCCATCGTCCTCATCGGGCCGCCCCAGCCAGTAGTCGTACGGACCGTGCGCCACCGTCGGCGGCAGGGTGAAGTTGTGCTTGGGCGGCGGCGACGACGTCGTCCACTCCAGCCCCAGCACCCCCCAGGGGTTCCTCCCCACCGGCCGCCCCCACCAGACCGACCAGAGGAGGTAGGCGAACACCAGCACGATCCCCCCCGCGATCGCCCACGACCCGACCGTCGAGATCACGTGCAGCGTCTGATAGTGTTCGGGGTAGGTGTTGTACCGCCGCGGCATCCCCGCATTCCCGAGGAGGAACTGCGGGACGAAGGTCAGCAGGAACCCCATGATGACCGTGACCGCGGCGGTCGTCCCCAATCGCTCCGGGTACATCCTCCCGAAGATCTTCGGGAACCAGTAGTGCAGCGCCGCCAGGAACCCCATCATAGCCCCGCCGACCATGATGAAGTGGAAGTGCGCCACCACGAAGTAGGTGTCGTGCCAGTAGACGTCGAGCGAGGTGCTCGCCACCCCCACCCCCGTCATCCCCCCGACACTGAAGAGGATGAGGAACCCGAAGAAGTAGAGCATCGGCGCCGGCAGCGCGATCGAGCCCTTGTACATCGTCGCCACCCAGTTGAAGACCTTGATCGCCGAGAAGAGCGCCACGAACATCGAGAGGATCCCGAAGACCCCGGCGTCGAACGACGACATCCCCGCCGTGAACATGTGGTGCCCCCAGGTCAGGAACCCCACGAACGCGATCCCCAGCGTCGACCCCACGATCGCCAGATACGAGAAGATCTCCTTGCGCGAGAAGTGGCAGACGATCTCGCTCATCACCCCCATCGCCGGGAGGATCATGATGTATACCGCAGGGTGGGAGTAGAACCAGAAGAGGTGCTGGTAGAGGATCGGGTCGCCGCCGTAGGCGGGGTCGAAGATCCCGAAGTTCATGGCATGGTCGAGCCAGACGAGGATCAGGGTGATCCCGAGGACGGGGGTGGCCAGGACCAGGATCACGCTCGTCGCGTAGAGCGCCCAGACGAAGAGGGGGAGCCGCAGCCAGGTCATCCCCTCCGTACGCATCGTGTGCGTGGTCACGATGAAGTTGATCCCCGTCATCGTCGACGAGACCCCGAGGATGAAGACCCCGATCAGGATCGGCGAGACCGACATCGGGGTCTGCGCGCTGTAGGGTGGATAGAAGGTCCACCCGGTATCGGCCCCGCCGGCTATCGCCCCGACTATGACCACCACGCTCCCCAGGAGATAGCTGTAGAGACTGGCCAGATTGAGCCGGGGGAACGCCAGGTCCCGGGCGCCTATCATCAGCGGGAGCAAGAAGTTGCCGAAAGTCACCGGGATCGACGGGATCAGGAAGAGCCAGACCATGATCACGCCGTGCAGGGTGAAGAGCCGGTTGTAGAGCGCGGCCTCCACCCAATGCTCCTCCGGCATGAGTAGCTCCAACCGGAGGAGGAGCGCGAAGATCCCTCCCAGGAAGAGCGCCCCGACGACGGCTACCAGGAAAGCCACCGCGATTCGTTTGTGATCCGTCGTCAGGAGCCACGACCGCACCGTCCGCTCTGCGCCCAGATAGCTCGCGGGCTCCTGCGTCGTCACGCTCATCGGTTCCTCCCCGCGCCCCCCGCCCGGATCGTGTCGGTCCCCGGCGCAGGGGCGAACGGTGGGAGCGGTGGCCCTTCGAAGATCGCCCGCCCGGACCGCACCTCGGGCTCCGTGCTGAGCGCCTTCATGTACTCGATGATCGCCGCGATCTCCGCGGGGGTGATCTGCCCCATGAACGACGGCATCACCGGCTCGAACCCCGCCACCCTCTTGAAGTTCGGGTCCATGATGTACCTGGTGATGTACTGCTCGGTGACGCGGACCCGCTCGCCATCCGCCATCGTCTCCCACGCCCCGTAGAGGTTGTACCAGGTCGGTCCGATGTGGGGTGAGCCGTCGGTGCTGTGGCACCGGAGACACCCGTGCCGCGCCGCTACCTCCTGGCCGAGCAGCGCCAACTCCTGCTGGTACTCCAGCTGCGTCGGCGCCTCGATGTTAGGCGGGACGCGCCCGGGGAGCTGCGCGACCATGGGTGGGCGGCCGCGTAGCCAGGCGTCGTACTCCTCAGGGCGCAGCGCGACCACGCCCGCCCGCATCTTCGAATGCCCCACCCCGCACAGCTCGGCGCAGAAGCCGAGGTAGACCCCGGGGCGCGTCGCCTCGAACCAGATCGTGGTGTACATCCCGGGTACCGCATCACGCTTGATACGGAACTCGGGGACGAAAAAGCTGTGGATCACATCCCGCGAGGTGAGGTGCAATCGGACCGGCCGCCCCACCGGAACGTAGAGGATCCCCACCGACGCCGGCCCCTCGGGGTACGCGAACTGCCACATCCACTGCTTCCCCACCACATAGACGTCCAGCGCATCCTCCGGGGCCTCCAGCATCTCGACGTACTGCCGGAATCCGATCACCCAGAAGAGGATGAAGAACGAGAAGAGCCCGGCGATCACCCCGAGCTCGAAGGAGATGGACGGCTTCACCCGCGGCGGGTACTCCGCATCACGGCGCCGGCGGTACCGGATCACGAAGTAGAGGGTCGTTAACGCGATCACGAGCGCGACCACGTTCATGACCGTGATCTCGAAGTAGTGCAGGAAATCGAGCCCGCGGGCCATCGTCGACGCCTGCTCAGGGAGCATCAGGATCTTGCGGTAGAGCCGGTTGAGCGACTCCACCAACCCCTCCCACCTGGCCGAACCGCCGCTCGCACCCTGTACGACGACCCCGATCATCGGACCACCGCCCGCCGTGGAGCCCGCAGCACCAACCGCCAGAAGAGGGCGGCTACGGCGAGCAAGGTCAGCATCCCGCCGGTCCGTAGGATCAGCGCGATCGTCCCCGCGTGGCGCCGCAGCGCGGGGATGTAGTGGAAGCAGCGCAGGAGGATCCGCTCCACCGGGGAGCGCGTCCCGCCCGCTGCTGCGGTCGCGAGCGCCATCGCCAGTTCATTCGGCTCGGGGTTGACGCCATAGACGTACGACGACACCTCGCCCGTCGGGGTAAGTGCCACGACTACGGCGGGGTGTGCGTACTGGTCGGTCGCGCGATCGTAGCGGTACCGGAACCCCACGGCGTCGGTGAGGGCACTGATCGCTGGCTCGCCTCCCGCGAGGAACGTCCATCCTCGAATGGCGTCCGGACCGTCCGTGGTCTGCGAGGAAGGCGCCGACCGCCGGAGCAGCGGCTGGAGTTCCGCCACCTTGACCCGCATATCGGCGGGTGTGTCGCGGGGATCGATACTCACCACCACGACGTGGTACTCCCGCCCCGCGCGCCACTCCACCTCGCCCAGGGCGCGGGCGGTCCCCTCGAGGACCAAGTCACAGAGCGTCTCGCACCCGTAATACGCCAGGATCAGCAGGGTCGGCTGACCCACCTGTCCCGATCCACCATTGGACGACGCCCCCGCGATCGCGCCATCGGCCGCACTCCGGACCACGTCTCCGAGGGCGCGACTCCGCCCCGCCAAGTCCGTGAAGCGTAGCTCCAGGGGGATCCGTGCGCCGAGATGTTCGTCGACCCGGGCGGCGGCGAGCGGCGGCCCGTCGCGCCCTCCCGCCTCCGCGCCGTCGCGACCGACTCCGCCCACCACCGCGGTGAGCGCCACCACCCCGGCACCGACCGCCCCCAGCGCCACGAGCCACCGCACGATCGCACCTCGCCTCATCGCAACTCCCCCCCGGCCACGATCGCACGCATCGCCTCTCGGATCGGGATCTGCGCCACCCCCTCCTCCTCGTCGATCCACCGGTATCCGTCCAGCCGCCGGAGCCCGTTCAACTTCAGCTCCCGAGCAGCACTATCGACCTCGAACAACGTCTGGTTCACCCCCCGCGCCGTCGCCGGCACCTCCCGCACCACCCCTTGCCGCGTCCCCCCCTTGGGACCGAACGCGGAGAGGTTGGCGCGCCAGATGAGCCAGCTCGCCAGGACGCATAGGCACGCGAAGCCGATCACCGCCATGATGACCAGGAAGACCGTCACCCCGTGGATCCGGTCGGACTCCTGCCTCACCCTCTCCAGGTGCTCGCCCGTCATGACGTGTAGAACTCCAGCGACTCGTCGTAGCGCGGGTCCCCGATCGGGGCGACGACCCTCCCGCGAAAGCGCCAGATCCCGTACGCCACCGTCGTGCCGCCGACCCCTGCGAGCGCGGCGAGGTCGAGCCAGCTGGGTTGGAAACCATGGCGGTGGAGCGCCGGGAGGATGAGCCAGTAGATGTCGACCAGGTGCATGAAGAGCAACCACCCGCTCACCGCGGCGAGCACGGCCGGCATCCGCTTCGTTCGCCACGGGAGCAACACGAGGAACGGGATCACGAAGTGTCCCATGACGAGGAGCGCCGCCACCGCCGCCCAGCTCCCGCTGGAGCGAACCAGGTACCACTCCACCTCCCGCGGAATATCCGCGCTCCAGATCACCAGGAACTGCATGAAGGCGATGTAAGCCCAGAAAACGACGAAGACGAAGAGGAGCTTCCCCAGTCCGTGGTAGTGCGAGATCGTCACCACGCCTCTGAGGTAGCCTCGCCGCTGCAAGGCGAGACTCAGTAGGATGAGGAGCGCGACGATCGCCGTCGCCGCACCCGCGAAGTAGTAGACGCCGATGACAGTGGAGTACCAGTCCGGCTCCAGCGACAGCACCCAGTCGATCATCGCGAAGGTTACGGTGAACGCGACGATCGGGAGCCCGCCTGCGCTCAGCGCCCTCTGCCTGCGCGCCAGCTCGAGGGTCCGACGCCGATCGCCGTCCTGGTGGTCGGAAGCTCGGGCTCCGCCTGATCCGCCGTCCCAGCCATCGCCAGTACCGTTGGTTCCTTCGTCAGCCCCGACCATCTCCACCTGCCGCAGCGTCCACCGCTGCAGCAGCCACCCAACCACGATCCAGACCGCGAAATAGACCACCGCACGCAAGCAGAAGAACGGCACATTGAGGTAGGCCCTCCGCCCCGCCACCCCCTCCCCCCCCACCCAAGGGTAGAGCACCTCCAGCCCTAGGAGCAGTGGAAGGAAGAGGAGCGCGAGGACTGGGAAGGTCCCGGCGATCCCCTCGGCCAGACGCCGTACGACCACCCCCCAGGAGGCGTTGATCGCCTGTTGGATCATCAGGTGGATCAAGCCGCCGAAGGCGAGGGAATGCCAGAAGATGAGCGCCATGAGGTAGGAGAACGCCGCCTGCCTGCCGTTGCCGATCGCGCCGACCACCACCGCCCCCAACCCCACCACCCCCACCGCGAGCGCGACCACAGCCGCGCGACCGCCCCCCTCGAAGACCATCCCCCTCGCCTCGTCCGGCCTCCCGGCCCCACCCCGCGCCGTCGTGCTCCCGCTCACCGCCCCCCTCCCCGCAGCAGCTCCAGCACCTCGCCCCGCACCGGCTCCGGCAGCTCGCTCACCACCACCCGTTGGCTGAGCTGCAGCGCCCGCACATACGCAACCACCCCCCACCGCTCCTCCCAGCTCAGCACCCCCGCATACGCCGGCATCACCCCGTACCCCTCGGCCACGATCCGATGGAGCCGTTCCGCCGAGTACTCCCGGATCGCCGGCTCGTGCAGCGACGGCGGCCGCCGTACCCGCATACTGGCCGCGATCGGGGTCGCGCCGTCGCCGACCACGCCGTGGCAGGGTGCGCAGAAGATCTCGAACCGGCTACGACCGCGCTCCAACAGCTCCGGGGTGAGTGGCACGGGGAAGACGACGTCGTCTGGCTCGCCTCCTGCTCTCCTCGCGGCTGCACCCTCCTCACCCCGCGCGGCATCCCCGCTCCCCCCCTCGGGCCGCCCGATGGCCACCCCCCGCGGCACCGTCCCCCCTGGCGGCGGCCGCATGACTCGCCCGTCGGGGAAGAGAGGTGAGCCCTCGTAGGCGCGATAGCTCGGCTGCTCTACCATCCGCTCGAACGACCAGTAGACCCCAGTGTCGACCCCCTGACACCCGCCGAGCGGCAGCAACACGACCCCGGCCGCCAGCGCCAGCACCCATCGCCCGCGGCTCGCACCGCCGCTCACCATCACCGCCCCACCTCCACCACCTCGATTCGCAGCGGGCGCAGCTCTGTAAGCTCCTGGCGGCTCCGCTCCGGGTCGAATCGCGGATCACGCCGGTCGATCCCGACCCAGAACCTATCCACCGACGCTCGCTCGAACCCCGGGACCTCGAAGACCGGGTGCCACAACCGCGGCAGCCCGATCGAGACCAGCAGCCCGATGAAGGCAGCCAACCCACCGGCCAGTACGGCTAGCTCGAAGGTCACCGGGATCCAGGCCGGGAGCGAGAACAACGGCCTGCCGCCCACGTTGAGCGGGTAATCGAACGCGTTGGTGAACCACTGGACCGCTAGCGCCAGCAGCGCCCCGGCAGTTGCCGCGCAAAAGACCACCCAATTCAGCCGCGGCCGCGTCTGGTACAGCAACGTCGTCGCCCCCTCCACCGGGTAGGGCGCATAGATCTCCAGACGCGTGTACCCCCGTTCCCGGAGCCGGACGACGGCGTGCTCCAGCTCGCCCTCGGCCCCGAACTCCGCCATGATCCCCGGCTCCACGAAGCGAGCGCGCCCGCGCATCACCCCGACCTCCGCGGCTCGAGCTCCGCGCGCAGGTGCTTCACCTCATCGATCGGGACGAACGGGATGTACCGCAGGAAGAGAAAGAAGAGGAAGGAGAAGAACCCGATGCTCCCGAGGAGTAGCCCCCAGTCCACCCAGGTCGGCGCATATAGATTCCAGCTGGATGGGAGGAAATCCCGGTACAGGCTCGCGACTATGATGACGAAGCGCTCCGCCCACATCCCGACCTGCACCAGGAACGCCACCACGAAGAGGAGCACCGGGCTCGTCCGCACCCGCCGCGACCAGAGCGCCTGCGGCACCACGCAGTTGCAGAAGACCATCCCCCAGAAGACCAGCGCATAGCTCCCGAACGGACGCGCGCGCAGGTACTGGGCCACCTCGAAGGGATCCCCGCTGTACCAGGCGAAGAAGGTCTCGATCGCGTAGGTGTAGATCACCATCCACCCCATCGCCAGGACCATCTTGCCGAGCGAGTCGAGGTGGCGCGTCGTGATCACATTGCTCAGCCGGAAAACCGCACGGAGCGGGAGGACCAGCATGATCACCATCGCGAACCCTGAGTAGAGCGCACCCGCGACGAAGTAGGGAGGGAAGATCGTCGAATGCCACCCCGGGAGTTGCGTGATCGCGAAGTCGGTGCTGACGATGCTGTGTACCGAGACGACGAGCGGCGTCGCGAGCCCCGCCAGGATCCCGTACACCAGCCGGTACCTCTGCCAATGCGCCCCCGCGCCGCGCCACCCGAGCGCGAAGATGCCGTAGACCACCCGCCGTACCCGCCCCGGCGCCCGGTCGCGTACCGTCGCCAGATCAGGGATCAACCCTACGTACCAGAAGAGGAGCGAGATCGTGAAATAGGTGGAGATCGCCGCGAAGTCCCATGGTAGCGCGCTCCGGAACTGTGGCCAGACCGCCATCGTGGCCGGGTACGGGATCAACCAGTACGCGAACCAGGGGCGCCCGAGATGCAGGACGGGGAAGAGACCGGCCTGGATCACCGCGAAGATCGTCATCGCCTCCGCCACCCGGTTGACCGACGAGCGCCAACGCTGTTGCAGGAGTAGCAGGAACGCGGAGATGAAGGTCCCGGCATGGCCGATCCCGATCCACCAGACGAAGTTCGTGATCCCATACGCCCAGGCGACCGGTATGTTGTTCCCCCACACACCGATCCCGGACACCACGGTGTAGGTGAAGGCGACCAGGTAGAGGAGCGTCCCCGCACCCGAGACGGCGAAACAGATCCGCCACCACCGCGACTTCGACCAGAGCGGCGCGAGGAGCTGCTCGGTCAGCTCCTCATCGGTCGCGTGCCCCTCCAGCTCCCGTAGCTCTTCGACCGGTGCACCATGCCAACCTACCACCCCTCAGACCGCCGTTGCCGGTGCCTCGTTGACGATCTTGGCCAGGTACATCGTCCGCGGCTCGGTACCCAGCTCGTGCAGCACCGAGTAGAGCCGCGGCTGGCGCCGGCTCCGCGAGACCTCCGACTCCGGGTCGCCCAGCGAACCGAAGACGATGGCCCGCGTCGGACACGCCTGCTGGCAGGCGGTCACCACCTCGTCGCCTCCGAGCTCCCGACCCTCGACCCGCGCCCGGATCCCGGCACGACGGATCCGCTGGACGCAGTACGTGCACTTCTCCATCACCCCCCGGGCACGGACGGTGACATCCGGGTTCAGCTGCAGATCCTCTTCCGGGGAGCGGAGCACGGCATAGTCGAACCAGTTGAAGCGACGGACCTTGTACGGACAGTTGTTCGAGCAGAACCTGGTGCCGACGCACCGGTTGTAGATCATCTCGTTCAACCCGTCCGAGCTGTGAACCGTCGCGTTGACGGGACAGACGTACTCGCACGGCGCCTTCTCGCAGTGCTGGCAGAGCATCGGCTGCATCACGATGCGCGGCTCCTCGACGTCGCCCGTCACATAACGATCGATCCGTAACCAGTGCATCTCCCGCCCCCGCGCCACCCCCTCCCGTCCGACCACCGGGATGTTGTTCTCCGCCTGGCACGCCACCACGCAGGCGCTGCACCCGGTACAGACGGAGAGGTCGATCGTCATCCCCCACTGCTCGCCGCTATAATTCCACCTCTCGAAGAGCGACGGTTGCGACCCGCGGTGTTCATGCGTGAAGTCGGGGTTCGCGCGGTACCCGGCCAGCGTCGCGACCAGCGCGATCGGCCGCCCCTCCTGCGTCCACCGCTCCTGCGTCCGCACCACCCGCTCCTCTCCCCGCGCCTCCCCCACCCGCGCCACCTCGAGCCCACCGCCGAACCAGGGCGCATCGGCACGCCGGAGGAGATAGGCGTTCGCGCCCACGCCTCGCGCCACTTCTTCCGCCCCGCCCCGGCCGTACCCCAGACTGACCGTGACCTCGTCATCCGCATGCCCGGGGAGGTGGAGCGCGGGGAGCCGCAACTTACCGCCGCGATACCGCAGCTCGACGAGGTCGCCATCCTCGACCCCGAGCCGCGCCGCGGTTCGCGGGCTCAACAGCGCAGCGTTCCCCCAGCACTGCTTGGTCACCGGGTCGGGGAGCTCCTGCAGCCAACCGTTGTTCGCAAACCTCCCGTCGTAGACCTTGGGATCGCGCCGGAAGCTCAGCACCAATCCCCCCCTCGGCAGCTTTGCCGACTCACCGCCTCCGCCCTGCTGGTCGCCTGATTCCGGAACCCGGTCCACACCTACGGAACCAGCGCGCGGTTCCCCACCGGCTCCGCCCATGCTCTGGACCCGTACCACGGCCCCCTCGCCCGTCACCGCAACCTCAGGCGACGTCGTCCCCGGGATCACCCCCCGCCGTAGCGCATCCTTCCAGAACTCGTCGAAGTCGTCGCCCCCGCCGGTCCGCTCCCGCCAGCTCTCCCAGAGCAGCTGGTGCGCGTCGGTAGCCGCTTCCAGCAGGAAGACCTTGAGGAGGTCGTCGATCGTGATCCCCCCGTAGAGCGGATAGATGAGCGGCTGGATCAACGACGCCGTCCCATCCCACGCCCGCACGTCCCCCCACGACTCCAGGTAGTGTAGCGCCGGCACCACCCAGTCGCAGAGTGCGGCGGTCTCGTTCCTGTAGAGACCGCAGTAGACCCGTTCCGGTACGCGCCGAAGCAGCTCGCCGAACTCGAAATCGGCCGGCATGTCATAGACCGGATTCCCCCCCACGATCACCAGCGTCCGGACCGCACCTGCGCGCAGCGCCTCGACCAGGGGGACAGGCGAGTGGGTCGGGAGTCCCACGTCGACCAGCACCGGGTCGATGTAGCGAATCGTCCGCCCGATATTACCCAGGATGGCGTTGAGGGCGATCGCGAGTTCGTGGACCCGCGGAGGCTGGCGCGCTCCCGCCATGATCAGACTCCGCCCCGCGTGCGCGGCGAGGTCGCGGGCAGCGGCCCGAACCCACTCGTTCCCGCGCCACTGTGCCCCTCGCCCCTCCCCCACCACCGCTCCGCCCATCGGCGCGGCACCCTCCGTCGCCCCCACCGATCCCCCCCGCACCAACTCCAACAGCGCGGCGGCTACCTCCGCCACCTCCGTCGACCTGACCCGCAGCCGGTGGTCCGCCAGCACACCGGTTGAGGTGAACCCCGCTTCCGCTACGTAGAGACGATTCATCCCCGCCGACGGCTCCTCCAGTCGGCGCCGGTCGGCGAACTCCCGCGCATAGCGCAGGCTGAACGGCCCTTCGTCCAGCAGATCCGCATCGAGCGCGACGATGATGTCGGCGGCGCGGAGGTCGTATACCGGCTGGAGCGGCCGGCCGAACACGTTCCGCGCGGCATCCAGCTCGGATGATGATGAAAGTGGCGAGTAGAAGGTGAAACCTGCGGCCGGGTATGCCTCGCGGACCCTCGCGATCAACGAGGCAGTCAGCGGCGACGATGTCGGCTCGAGGAGTAAGTGCAGCCCCTCGCCGTTGCCGGGCGTCCCGAACGCCGACGTCGATTGCGGACCGAACGCCCGCACGAAATCCCGCACCGACCGCACCCCTCCCTGGTACGTCAGCTGGCGAGCGCGGTTCGGATCGTAGAGCTGTAGTATCGACGCCTGCTCGTACACCCCCGCGGCGCCGAGACTCGCGGGGTGGTCGGGGTTCCCCTCGACCTTCGTCGGTCGCCCCTCCCGGCTCGCCACCAGGAGACCGATGCCGTAGCCATCGAGAGGCATCGTAGTCGCGTAGTAGAGCGGGTTACCCGGCGTCACCTCTGGCGGACGCATGGTATACGGTAGGATCGAGCGCCGCGGCTCGGTCACGCACCCGGTCACCCCCGCCAGCGCCACCCCCGCACCGACCATCTTGAGGAAATCGCGGCGCCCGACCACCTTCGTTCCTACCTGTGGCACGCCGTGCAATCGGTCACCCGTCGCACCCCGTAGCGCTCCATCAGCTCCCGCCCGAGCTCCTCCTGCGGCCGCGACGGCACCCACCCCATCGTCGTGATCTCTTCCACCGGCCTGAGCACCCGCTCCGGTCGCCGATGACAATCCAGACACCACCCCATCTGCAGCGACGCCACCTGGTAGACCCGCGCCATCCGGTCCACCCTGCCGTGGCAGCTCTCGCACCCCACCCCTTTGTTCACATGGATCGAATGATCGAAATAGACGAACTCCGGCAGCTGATGGACCCGTCTCCAGACGATCGGCTCGTTCTTGAAGTAGCTCGCCCAGACCGGGGCCAGCAACGGGCTGTCGGGCCAGATCTGGTTGTGGCAGTTCATGCACCGCTCCGTCGGCGGGACACCGGCGTACGGCGACCGTTCGACCAGATCGTGGCAGTACCGGCAGTCGATCCCGTCGTCCGCGACGTGGTGCCGATGATCGAACTCGACCGGCTGCTCCAACGGAGAGAATTGTCCGGTTATCTGCGGCGTTCTCACCCACGCCATCGCGAAGCCGACCGCCAGGAGCACGGCCGCCAACACCCCCACGATCCCCACTCGCAGGAGCGTGTCCGACCACCTGGGGAAGAGCGCTGGCATCTCTCGCTTCTCGCTCCGCCGCTGACACGGCGCTCACCTGCTCCCGGGTCTCGATTCGTTCGGGTGCGCCCCGTTCGCAAGATCTGCGCCCCTCTCCCCTTGCCCCCTGGCACGCCCCCTGCACCCCCGCGCTCCAAGCAACCCTCACCGGGGTGGGCCATGCCGATCACGATCAACGAGAGCACCACCTTCTTCATCTCCGATGAGTCCGGTGACGTCCCCGAAGGCGAGGCGAACGGCCTCTTCGCGGAGGATACGCGCTTCCTCTCGTGCTATCTCCTCCGGCTCGACGGCCAACCCCTGATCACCCTCGCCGCGCACCAAGCCGATTTCCGCACCGCCGAGCACTTCTTGACCAACCCCGAACTACCGCATGTACCGGTCAACACCCTCGGGATCGTGCGGCGACGTACCCTGAACACCGGTATGCGGGACGAACTCACGATCCACAACTTCGGCGACCGCGAGGTCTCCTGTACCCTCGAGTTGTACATCGACGTCGACTTCGCCGGGATCTTCGACGTCAAGCGCTCCACCCGCGTCGACAAGGACGCTATCCGTCGCCTCGGCAGCTTCACCGGTGCGGCCGAGGAGAATGGCTCGGTAATACGTTTCAGCTACGTACGCGACGGCCTCTACCGCGAGCTACTCCTCAGGCTCTCGCTCCCCATCGCCATCGCGCCCGGCCGGTGCCGCGCCGAGCTCGTACTATCACCCCGTGAGACCTGGCACCTGACCCTGGACTTCACTACCGATACCACCCGTCAGACCGGCACTACCCGCCCAGGTGTTGCAACGAAGCACCCGGCACCGCATCACGATCAGCTGCCGCGCCCCGCAGCCGGAGATTCCGCCATTGCCAGATCTTTCTCGCCATCACCTGGGCCCGAATTACAAGGCGCCGCGCCTGTCCTGACCACGGATTCGTATATCCTGCACCGTGCCTACGAGCGCTCGATACACGATTTCGTCGCCCTACGGCTTAGGGGCGAGAAGATCTGCCGCGGCAACCTCGTCCTAGCCGCGGGCATACCCTGGTACATGGCGCTCTTCGGTCGGGACTCACTGCTCGCCTCTTACCAGGCGCTCCCCTTCGACCCCGATCTCGCCGCCGGCACGCTCCGCGCTCTCGCGTCGTTACAGGGCGAGGTCGTCGATCCCGAGCGCGACGAGGAGCCAGGCAAGATCCTGCACGAGCACCGTTTCAGCAGCATCACCGGACACCAGCGCGGCATCCCGCGATTCCCTTACTACGGCTCGATCGACGCCACCCCTCTCTTCCTCATCCTCCTGGCCGCTCATCTCCGTCTGACACAGAGCCTCGAACTCGCCCGCGAGCTCTGGCCAAACGCCATCCGTGCCCTCGAGTGGATCGAGCGCTATGGCGATCTCGACGGCGACGGTTACCTCGAATACTCCGGAACCAGCGATGGCCTCTCCAACCAGGGCTGGAAAGACTCCTGGGATTCCATCCGCTACAGGGACGGCCGGATCGCGATGGGACCGATCGCCCTTTGCGAGGTACAGGGCTATGCGTACGCGGCCCGCCTCGGATTCGCAAAGGTCTGCGAAGCGCTCGGCGAACATGATCGCGCCGCCAAACTACGCACCGATGCCCGTCGCCTCGCGGAACGGTTCAACCACGACTTCTGGCTCCCCGACCGCCGCTTCTACGCCCTGGCGCTCGACGGCGACAAACGCCCAGTCGATTCGCTCACCTCCAACCCCGGCCACCTCCTCTGGACCGGGATCGCCGACGAGGACAAAGCCGCCGCGGTAGCCGAAACCCTCATCTCGCCTAACTTCTTTTCCGGTTGGGGCATCCGTACGATGGCCATCGGCGAGGGGGGGTACAACCCTGTCTCGTACCACAACGGCTCGGTCTGGCCCCACGACAACAGTTTCATCCTCGCCGGCCTGACCCGCTACGGCTTCACTAACGAGGCGACCCGCATCGCCGACGGTCTCGTTGCCGCACTCGGCCATTCCCCCGATCACCGACTCCCTGAGCTCTTCGCCGGCTACGGTTGTGACGAGGCGCACGCCCCCGTCCAGTACCCGACCGCCTGCCGACCTCAGGCCTGGGCCTCCGGCAGCGTGTTGCTCGCCATCGCCGCGGCCACCGGGATAGAACTCGATGGCGGCTCCGCCACCGCCGAACACTTCCCCTACGAGCCCTTCCTCCCCACCGACGCGGATGAGCTCCGGCTCGACGGCCTGCACGTCGGCGGCTCCCGCGTCACGATCCAGCTACGGCGCGATCGAGATCGGATCACCCGCGAAGTCGACAGACGGGATGGTACCGAAACCGCCGCGGCCTGAAGACGAACTGAGGTGGCCAACGAGATGAAAGCGATCGCCATCACACCCGGTAGAGTTCGCTCCGTCCGTCTCGTCGAGCGGCCCGAACCCTCCATCGCCACGCCCGATCAGGTCAAACTCCGCACCATCCGCGTCGGCATCTGCAGCACCGACCGCGAGGAGGCGGAAGGGGGACGGGCGCAGGCGCCGGAAGGCGCTTCCGAACTGATCATCGGCCACGAGATGATCGGTAGGGTCGTCGACGTCGGCGACGCCGTCTCCGGTATCCAGCCGGGCGACGTCGCCTGCTTCACCGTGCGCCGCGGCTGCGGTCAGTGCGCCCCCTGCGCCATCAACCGCTCCGACATGTGCCTCACGGGTCGCTACCGTGAACGCGGGATCCTGGGGCTCGACGGATTCCAGGCGGAGTACGTAGTCGATACCGCGCAGTACCTCGTCCCTATCCCCAAGGAGATCGAGGCCATCGGCGTCCTGACCGAACCCCTCTCCATAGTCGAGAAAGCCATTGACGACGCCATCCGCCTCCAGTTCTCGCGCCTCCCCGCCGCCCTCACCTCCCCTGACTGGCTCTACGGGCGCCCCTGCCTCGTCGCCGGGCTCGGCCCGATCGGGCTCCTCGCGGCCGCGGCCCTGACCATCAGAGGCGCCAGGGTCTACGGCATGGACATCGTCCCGGACGACTCCCCCCGCCCCCAATGGCTCCGCGCCATCGGCGGCACCTACATCAACGGCCACGAGGTCGAGCCCGGCCGGATCCGTGACGAGCACGGCCCCATGCACCTCCTCTTCGAGGCGACCGGCGCGCCAGCCCTCGCCTTCAACCTGCTGGATGCACTCGACCTCAACGGGGTCTACATCCTCACCGGAATACCGGGGAACTCACGCACCATCGAGCTCCCCGCCGCCGAGCTCATCCGCGATCTGGTCCTCAAGAATCAGGTCATGATCGGGAGCGTCAACGCAGCTCGGGGACATTTCCAGATGGCGGTCAACGACCTCCGCGAGGCCGAGCACCTCTGGCCCGGGCTGATGGTTCGCCTCATCACCGAGCGACGCCGGCCGGAAGAGGCACCATCACTCCTCCATCACCACCCCACCGATGAGATCAAGGCGACCATCGAATGGACATGATCGAGACACCTGTTTGAACAGGTAACGCCACCTGCTCCCCCTACCGCTGGTCCGCGTCTTGCCGCCGACGACCCCACGCGCCGACCATCGATACGGAGGAGACCGCCCATGGCCCGACTAGTCAGCGATTTCATCATCGACCGACTCCGCGAGTGGGGTGTGCACCGCATCTTCGGCTACCCGGGCGATGGGATCAACGGGCTCCTCGGCGCCCTCAACCGCGCCAACGGCGACCCCGAGTTCATCCTGGCGCGCCACGAAGAGATGGCCGCCTTCATGGCTTGCGGCCACGCCAAGTTCACCGGCGAACTGGGTGTCTGTCTCGCTACCTCCGGCCCCGGCGCGATCCACCTCCTCAACGGACTCTACGACGCCAAACTCGACCATCAACCGGTCCTCGCCATCGTCGGCCAGTCCGCACGCTACGCCCTAGGCGGCAGCTTCCAACAGGAGGTGGACCTGCTCACACTCTTCAAAGATGTCGCGCACCACTACGTCCAGATGCTCACGGTCCCGCACCAGCTCCCGGACCTGATCGACCGGGCCATCCGGACCGCCCTCGCGGAGCGGAGCGTGACCTGCCTCATCATCCCGAACGATATCCAGTCCGAGCCGATGCCTGGCTCCATCCCCCACAAGCACGGCTACGTCCCCGGCGGCCTCGGCTTCGAGCCGCCTCGCGTCATCCCGCAGGAACACGAACTCCGCCGCGCCGCCGAGGTCCTCAACTCCGGGGACCGCGTCGCCATCCTCGTCGGCCAGGGCGCCGCCAACGCCCAGTCCGAAGTCCTCGAAGTAGCCGACCTACTCGGCGCCGGTATCGCCAAGGCGCTACTCGGTCGCGCCGTCATCGCCGATGACCTCCCCTTCGTCACCGGCCCGATCGGTCTACTCGGCACCCGCGCGAGCTATGAACTCATGTCGAAGTGCGACACCCTCCTCATGATCGGCACCAACTTCCCCTACTTCGAATACCTCCCCAAACCAGGACAGGCTCGAGGGGTCCAGATCGACATCGACGGAAAGTTCATCGGCTTCCGCTACCCGATGGAGGTCAACCTCGTCGGCGATGCCCGCGAAACGCTCCGCCTCCTCATCCCCCTCCTCGACCGGAAGACCGACCGAAGCTGGCGCGCAGAGATCGAGAAGTACGTCGCCGAATCGTGGCAGGTCGCCGAATCGCTCGCCCGCGAAGAAGCCGACCCGCTCAACCCTCAGCTCGTCTTACACGAACTATCGGCCCGCCTACCCGACGACGCCATCATCACCGCCGACTCCGGCTCCGTCGCCAACTGGTTCGCCCGCCACCTGAAACTCCGCCCCACCATGATGGCCTCCCTCTCCGGCAACCTCGCCACCATGGGCCCCGCCGTCCCCTACGCGATCGCCGCCAAGTTCGCCCACCCCGAACGTCCCGTGATCGCGCTCTCAGGCGATGGCGCGATGCAGATGGCCGGCAACGCCGAACTCATAACCATAGCGCAGTACTGGCGACAGTGGCGCGATCCGCGCCTCACCATCCTCGTCCTCCACAACAACGACCTCAACCAGGTCACCTGGGAGATGCGCGCCTTCGAGGGCGACCCGAAGTTCGAGGCATCTCAACTCCTCTTCGACTTCCCCTTCGCCCGTTACGCCGAGCTCCTCGGCCTCCAGGGGATCCGCGTCGACCGCCCCGACCTGGTTGGCGATGCCTGGGACGAGGCACTGAACGCCGGCCGGCCTACCCTCATCGAGGCGATGACGGACCCCAACGTGCCGCCACTACCGCCTCACATCTCCTTCGAGCAAGCCCGGAACTTCACCCGCTCCATCATCAAGGGTGACCCGGACGCGCTCAACATCATCAAGCGCAGCACGGAGGGGATGGCACGGCGATTCAAACCCTCCTGAAGACGACGTGGCCCGCGACACTAACCCGGAGCCGCCCCCCGCCGGAGGATCGACCGCCGCGTCATCCACGCCATGGCACGACGGAGTCCCCGCCACCACACCCGACCCGGCCCCGGACACTGGCACCCCGCGGATCGACGCGCTCCACGTCTCCGCCTTCACCATCCCCACCGACTTCCCGGAGGCGGACGGCACCCTCGCGTGGTACTCCACCACGCTGGTCCTTGTCGAGATAAGCGCCGGCGACGCCCACGGCCTCGGCTACACTTACGCCGGCGCCGCCGCCGCCCGGGTCATCGACGACCACCTCCGCGACCTGATCATCGGCCACGACCCCATGGCGATCCCCGCGGCTTGGCTCGCCATGACCCGCGCCGTCCGTAATATCGGCGAATCCGGGATCTCCGCCATGGCTATCGCGGCCGTCGATATTGCGCTCTGGGACCTGAAGGCCCGCCACCTCGGACTCCCCCTCGTCACACTCCTCGGCGCCGCACGGGATTCCGTGCCCATTTATGGAAGCGGCGGCTTCACCTCGTACCCGATCCCGCGACTCCAGGAACAGCTCGCGGCGTGGGCAGACCAGGGGATCCGCGCGGTCAAGATGAAGGTCGGCACCGACCCGACCGCCGATCCCACCCGCGTCCGCGCCGCCCGTGAAGCCATCGGACCCGACGTCGCCCTCTTCATAGACGCCAACGGCGCTTATACGCGTAAGCAGGCGCTATATCTCGCGGAACGATTCCACACCGAGTCCGGGATCTCCTGGTTCGAAGAACCCGTCTCCTCGGACGACCTCGACGGACTCCGCCTTCTCCGCGACAGGGCGCCCGCCAACGTCGAAATCGCCGCCGGCGAGTACGGCTTCACCCCCCAATACTTCCGCCGACTCCTCGACGCCGGCGCGGTCGACGTGCTCCAGGCCGACGCCACGCGTTGCGGCGGGATAACCGGGTTCCTCCATGCCGCCGCCATCGCGCAGAGTCACAACGTCCAGCTCTCCGCCCACACCGCCCCCGCCCTGCACCTCCACCCCTGCTGCGCCGTCCCGGAGTTACGCAACCTCGAGTACTTCCACGACCATGTCCGCATAGAACGCATGCTCTTCGACGGCGTCCCCGAACCGGCCGACGGCGCGCTCCGCCCAGACCTCACCCGGCCGGGGCACGGCCTAGAATTCCGTCGGAGTGAGGCCGAACGATTTCGAGTCTATGGCAAGGTTTGAGCAGGTGCTGCCGGCTAGGCACGCTGCAGTGGCTCGAAACCGCGATCCGCGGAAAGACGAGGGCGTAGACCTCCCGCTGGCCGCAACCCCTGAGTGAGCGTATATCATGTCCATCCCGCAACCAGGTAAAGAGATCCCTCCCCCCTCGTGGCCTCCGGTCCCCGAGCCCGAAGGTCCCCCGCGCTACGGTGGCTCCACCCGCGCCGACCGCCGAAGCCGCATCGCCCTCCCCATCGCCCCGCCACCCTCGCGGCGACCGGCCGGGCGCGATCGCTCCCAGCTCACCACTATCGACGCCGCCGGCGTCGACTCCCGGGCCCTCGCCGCCACCCTTCAGAAGCGCGTCCAAGGCGAGGTCCGCTTCGACAGGGGGAGCCGGGCGTTGTACGCCACCGACGGCTCGAACTATCGCCAGGTGCCGATCGGAGTCGTCGTCCCCCGCACCGCCGAGGACGTCGTCGCGACGATCGAGACCTGCCGCGAATTCGACGCCCCCGTCCTCCCCCGCGGCGGCGGGACTAGCCTCGCCGGGCAGTGCTGCAACGTCGCCGTAGTGATCGACATGTCCAAGTACTTCAACCGCCTGATCTCAATCGACCCGATCTCGCGCACCGCTCGCATCGAGCCGGGGATCGTCCTCGACGACCTCCGCCGTGCCGCCGAACGCTTCCACCTGACCTTCGGCCCCGACCCCTCCACTCACAACCACTGCACCCTCGGCGGGATGATCGGCAACAACTCCTGCGGGATCCACTCCGTGATGGCCGGCCGCACCTCGGACAACGTCGAAGAACTCGAGATCATCACCTACGACGGCCTCCGCCTCCGCGTCGGCCCGACCAGCGAAGCCGAACTCGAGCGCATCATCGCCGAGGGCGGCCGGCGCGGCGAGATCTACGCCGGTCTCAGATCGATCCGCGACCGCTACGCCGACCTGATCCGTGACCGCTACCCCAAGATCCCCCGCCGCGTCTCCGGCTACAACCTCGACGAGCTACTCCCCGAGAACGGCTTCAACGTCGCCCGCGCCCTGGTCGGCACCGAGGGGACCTGCGTCACCATCCTCGAGGCCACCGTCCGCCTCGTGCACAGCCCACCCGCCCGCGCGCTCCTCGTCCTCGGCTACCCGGACATCTACACGGCTGGCGACCAGATCACCGAGATCCTGGCCCACGGACCGATCGGCCTCGAGGGGATCGACATCGACCTCGTACAGGACATGGAGAAGAAAGGACTCCACTCCGGGAACGTGAAGCTCCTCCCCGACGGAGAGGGCTGGCTCCTGGTGGAGTTCGGAGGTGAGACACGGGACGAGGCCGACGCACGCGCCCGCGAACTCATGGACGCCCTGCGTCGTCTACCGAAAACACCCTCCATGAAGCTCTTCGACGACCCCGCCGAAGCGACCCTGGTCTGGCAGATCCGCGAGTCCGGGCTCGGCGCCACCGCCCGCGTGCCTGGCGAGCCGGATACCTGGGAGGGATGGGAGGACTCCGCCGTCCCGCCCGACCGGGTCGGCGACTACCTTCGCGACCTGCGCGCCCTCTTCCGGAAGTACGAATACAACTGCGCCCTCTACGGCCACTTCGGCCAGGGGTGCATCCACACCCGCATCGACTTCGACCTCGTCACCGCCCCCGGCATCGCCCGGTTCCGCGCCTTCCTCGATGAAGCCGCCGACCTCGTCCTCAGCTACGGCGGCTCCCTCTCCGGCGAGCACGGCGATGGCCAATCCCGCGCCGAGCTCCTGCCCAAGATGTTCGGTCCCGAGCTCGTCCAGGCGTTCCGTGAGTTCAAAGGGATCTGGGACCCGACCAACAAGATGAACCCGCACAAGGTCGTCGAGCCCTACCGCATCACCGATAACCTCCGCCTCGGCCCAGCGTTCGACCCGCCGCAGTGGCCTACCCACTTCCATTATCCGGACGACGACGGCGCCTTCTCCCGCGCCGTCCTCCGCTGCGTCGGCGTCGGCGAGTGCCGCCGGATGGAAAAAGGAACGATGTGCCCCAGCTACCGCGCCACCCGCGAAGAGATGCACTCCACCCGCGGCCGCGCCCGGCTCCTCTTCGAGATGCTCGAGGGGGATCCCCTCGAAGATGGCTGGCGCAGCGATCACGTCAAAGAAGCCCTCGACCTCTGCCTCGCCTGCAAAGGCTGTAAAGGCGAATGCCCCGTCAACGTAGACATGGCCACCTACAAGGCCGAGTTCCTCTCCCACTACTACGAGCACCGCCCCCGGCCGATCACCGCCTACTCGATGGGACTCATCTCGGTCGTCGCCCGAATCGCATCGCACGTCCCCGAGCTAGTCAACTTCTTCACCCATGCCCCCGGGCTGCGCTCGCTCATCAAACGCCTGGGCGGGATCGCGCCACAACGCGAGATCCCCCGGTTCGCCACCATCACCTTCAAGGAGTGGTTCAGACGACGCCCCGTGGTCAACGCCGGCCGCCCGCCGGTCATCCTCTGGCCCGACACCTTCAACAACTACTTCCTCCCGCACACCGCGATCGCCGCGGTGGAGGTCCTCGAGGCCGCCGGCTTCCAAGTCCTCGTCCCGAAACCATGGCTCTGTTGCGGCCGCCCCCTCTACGACTACGGGATGCTCGACACCGCCGAACGCTGGCTCCAACGTACCCTGCGCACCCTGAAGACCGCGATCGAGCAGGGGATCCCGGTGGTCGGACTCGAGCCGAGCTGCGTCGCCGTCTTCCGCGACGAGATGCGCAGCCTCCTCCCCCATGACAACGACGCCCGACGCCTCGCCAGCCAGATCTACCTCTTCTCCGAGTTCCTACACGAATTCGCGCCGGATTTCCGCCCCCCACACCTCGGCCGCCACGCCATCCTCCACGGCCACTGCCACCAGAAAGCCCTCTTCGGCATGGTCGCCGATCAGGAGCTCCTCTCCCGGATCGGCATCGATCATCACCTCCTCGACTCCGGCTGCTGCGGGATGGCGGGGTCCTTCGGCTACGAACGTGCCAAGTACGAGATCTCCCAGCGAATCGGTGAGCTAGTTCTCCTCCCCGCGGTCCGCCAGGCCACGGTCGACACCCTCATAGTGACCGACGGCTTCAGCTGCCGGGAGCAGATCACCCAGGCCACCGGCCGACCCACGTTCCACATCGCGGAGGTGATCCGCCTCGCCACGAGACCTACTGCCAAATGAAGCGACATTCGACGATAGAACTCGATCCCGAATCGCCCCCCGGTCCTGAGCCGTCCCCCGACGCGTATCCTCCAATCGCCGACTACGCCATCATAGGAGACTCGCGTAGCAGCGCGCTCGTCTCCGCCCACGGTTCGATCGACTGGTGGTGCCTCCCGCATTTCGACGGCGACCCGGTCTTCAACCGCCTCCTCGACGCCAGGCGCGGCGGTTACTTCAGCATCCGGCCGGCCACCACCTTCCGCGCCACCCGTCGCTACCTCCCGGACACCAACGTCCTCGAGACCACCTTCACCACCCCGACCGGGCGAGCGCGCCTCGTCGACTTCATGCCGGCGCTGACCGAGCCCCAGAAGCGCGAGCTGGCCCTCCCCTTCCGCGAGATCGTGCGACGCGTCGAAGTCGTGGCAGGCGACGTCATCTTCCAGGTCCACGTCGCCCCACGCCCCCATTTCGGCGCCGTCATCCCCACCGTCCGGCATCCCTTACCCAATCACTACGCCTTCCACTGGGGCGCCAACGTGCTCCACCTCGCCGCCTCCCACCCCCTCGCCATCGAGGATGGCGCCCTCACCGGCACCTTCGTCCTGACGTCAGGCGCTCGCCTCGATCTCGTCCTGTCCTATTCCGACATCGCGCCCGCCTACCTTCCAGTACTCGGCGCCCTCGATCTGATCCAACGCCTCACCACCGAGTTCTGGCAGAGCTGGTCATCCCTCTGCACCTATCGCGGCCCGTACCGCGAAGCCGTCCTCCGGAGCGCACTAGCCCTCAAGCTCCTCACCTACGCCCCCTCCGGCGCCGTCATCGCCGCCCCGACCACCTCCCTCCCCGAAACGATCGGCGGCGTCCGCAACTGGGACTATCGTTACTGCTGGCTCCGCGACGCCGCCTTCACCGTCCGCGCCCTCCTCCGCCTCGGCTACCACGACGAGGCGCACGCCTTCGCCGAGTGGCTCCTCCACGCCACCCGGCTCACCCATCCGGAGCTGAGCGTGGTCTACACGATCTTCGGCGAGACCAAGATCCCCGAACACCACATCGACGACCTCGATGGCTACCGCGGCTCCCGTCCCATTCGTGTCGGCAACGCCGCCCACGCTCAGTTCCAACTCGACGTCTATGGTGAGGTGGTCGGCGCGCTCGCGCTGTACCGGAGGTCCGGCGGACGATTCGACCGCGATGCCCGCAACCTCCTCCGGGGGATCGCGCACGTCATCATGAACCGCTGGCAAGAGCCCGACGACGGGATCTGGGAGGTCCGCTCGGGACGCGCCCAGCACGTACACTCCAAGGTGATGGCCTGGGTCGGGCTCGACCTGATCATCGAGCTCGCCGAACGATACGACCGCATCGAGATCTCCACCGAACACGCCCGCGCCACCGCCAACGCCATCCACGACTGGGTGGTCGACGTCGGCTACGACACCCGCCTCCGCGCCTTCACCCGCACCCCCGGCACCTCCGACCTCGACGCGGCCCTCCTCGTCATCCCGCTCGTCCACTTCCTCCCCCCCGACGACCCCCGCGTCTCCAGCACCATCGACGCCATCCGCACCCACCTCGCCGTCGACGAGCTCGTCTACCGCTATCGCGGCGAGGACGGATTGGTCGGCCACGAAGGCGCCTTCCTCATCTGCTCCTTCTGGCTCGTCGAAGCCCTCGCCCGCTCCGGCCGTATCGACGAGGCGCACCGCCTCTTCCAGCAACTCCTCGACCGCCGCAACGACGTTGGGCTACTCAGCGAAGAGATCGACCCGGATACCGGCGCCCTCCTCGGCAACTTCCCACAGGGGTTCAGCCATATCGGCCTGATCAACGCCGCGCTGACCCTGGAGGAGGAAGGCATGGCTCAGAGAGGATAGAAGTGGCCGAGTATCGCGCCGAATACGAGGTGCGCCGCGATCGTCACCACCGGAGTGCTCCGGCCGTAATTGATCGCCATGAACCCCGGCGGCTCCAGCTCCCGCGTCGGCTCCGGCCCGCGCGCCTCCGTAGCCATCCGCGGATGCAGCCCGGGTATCACCGGTAGCCCGACCACCAGGACGAAGAGCGCGTGCACTAGTCCGATCGCCGCACCTACCCACCAGGTCGCGACGCCGAGCGACTCGAAGAAGGCTGCGTAGATGAGAGAGAAGACCCAGCCGTTGAGCAGGTGCACGAAGAACCCGACCACCTTCGCCCGATCACGATCGCGCGTGATTATCAGACCCAACATTAACGGCAGGTCCATGCGCGTCAGACCGACCGCCTGACTGGCCCGCAAGATCGTCGTCAGGATCGTAGTCGCCGCGAAGCCCCAGAGTAGGATCGCCGGGAGAGCCATCTCTTCTTCAGGAAAAAGTCATACCAAGTTCGGCTATTCAGACATCGTTCCAGCACAGCACCACCCTGAATCCCGAATGCCGAATCCCGAATCCCGCACCTACGCTCCAGGCACGAAACAACCGTATTCGGTATCATATAGCAGTCCGCAGTACGGTACCACCTGGTAGCCCCCGCAAACGAGCTGCCCCGGACACCCGCGCCATGCACGACCTGTCCGGGGCAGCACCCGTTGCTGGTGATCCAACGATTTCCTAGTGCCGGAACACCCTCCGACCCGTGAAGATCATCGCGATCCCATGCTCGTTGGCCGCCGCGATCACCTCCTCGTCCCGCACCGAACCGCCCGGCTGGATCATCGCCCGCACCCCGGCGGCCGCCGCCGCGTCGACCCCGTCACGGAACGGGAAGAACGCATCCGACGCCAGCACCGCTCCCTCGAGCTCGAACCCCTGATCCTTCGCCTTCATGACCGCGATCCGCGACGAATCGACCCGGCTCATCTGCCCCGCGCCGATCCCGACCGTCTGGCCGCCCTTAGCGAGCACGATCGCGTTCGACTTCACCGACGCCACCACCCGCCAGGCGAAGCGCAGGTCCTTCAGCTCCTCCTCGGTCGGCTGGCGCTCCGTCACCACCCGCCAGTCGTCCTCGGGGAACTCCATCCGCATCCGCTGCTGAACCAGGAACCCGCCGCGCACCCGCTTCCAATCGAGCTCCCGCGCACCCGCCGGCTCGGTCGGCAGGACCAACAACCGCAGGTTCTTCTTCGCCTTCAACACCTCGAGCGCCTCCGGCTCGAAGTCCGGCGCGACGATGATCTCGAGGAAGGTGCTCGACATCGCGACCGCCGCCGCGCTCGTCACCTTCCCGTTGAACGCGACCACCCCCCCGAACGACGAGACCGGATCACCCGCCTGCGCCCGCAGGAACGCGTCCGCCATGTCCTCGCCCAGCGCCACCCCGCACGGCGTCGTATGCTTCACGATCACGCACGCCGGCTGCTCCGCCCCCGACCAGGCCGATACCGCCGTGACCGCCGCATCGACATCCAGCAGGTTGTTGAAGGAGAGCTCCTTACCATGCAGCTGCTGCAGCTCCGGGAGCGACCCGAGCGGCGCATCCAGCTCGGCGTAGAAGGCCGCTTCCTGGTCCGGGTTCTCCCCGTACCGTAGCGACTGTACCCGCGAGAGCTTGAGCTCCAGGGTCTCCGGGAAGGTCACAGCCCCCCCATCGGCCGCCGCCTCGCCACCCTGCCGCGCCAGATAATCCGCGATCGCG
>Ga0180216_1000279_pt1 | contig 56855 bp, 54 predicted proteins | sample eDN3rd37CBELigMG_FD_128879 | JGI IMG/M metagenome (GOLD analysis project Ga0180216, IMG submission 128879) | Enriched Miracle-Growth compost microbial communities from Emeryville, California, USA - eDNA 3rd pass 37_C BE-Lig MG (version 2)... ...
AAGGACGGGGCTTCCATTTCTAGGTGAATCTGTCCTTGTTCACCGATAATCGGCCAGCCATCTTCCGTCCACTTGACAGGAGCTAGAAAGGTTTCTCTTCCTAATAAATGATAAGGGGGATATCCAGAAGGCCGAATCCCCAAACATACTGCCCACCAAGTACCATCATGTGCATGAACCAGGTCGGCATGACCAGTTGCTTGAATAGGAGAGTTCGTATTTCGATGTGTAAGTATCGGGTTATAGGGACAGCTTTCATAAGGTCCATATGGGTGTTCGCTACGAGCAACTGTTACCATATGACCATATTCCGTACCTCCCTCAGCAATCACTAAATAGTACTTATTAGCAATCCGATAAAGATGTGGCCCCTCAGGATAACTTCCGCCGCTTCCCGGCCATATAAGCCTTCGCTCTGAAGTTAATTTTCCAGTTTCCAGATCAATCTCTGCTTGGTAAATGCCTTCCTCTGGCTCTTTGGGTCCAGCACTTGTGCCTGATATATAAACTTTCCCATTATCAAACAAAAGCGACGGATCAATCCCTTCCCATTCTAAATCTAACGGTTCCGACCAAGGACCTTCTGGTTGCTCTGCCCACACGATAAAATTGCGATAGTGCGCCATGTTAGTCGTAACCATATAAAATCGTCCTTGATGATAGCGAATAGTGGGTGCGTAGATACCTGTTCTCCCTACATGTCTCTTTAATAATTTATGATTCCCAAATAAAGGAAGCTGACTTTCCTTGTTCAAGCAATTGCCGACCTGCTTCCAATTGACTAAATCCTTGCTATGAAAAATAGGAACGCCCGGAAAGTATCCAAATGAGCTGGTCACTAAATAATAATCATCTTCTACCCGACAAATACTCGGATCAGGATAAAATCCTTTTAATATGGGATTAGAAAAAATCATTGATATTCCACCTCAGTTCATTGGTATTTATACATCTCCATTCGCAGCACAGCAGGGTTGTGTCCAATCCCCAATGAATAACCGGCCTCGTCCCCATTAAGAACGCGATCGCGAACCCACTCATCCTTTACAAACTTTCCTTCTTCAATCCTAATAAAACTTACCTTACTCTTATCTCCACGTTTCGGTAAAAACTCAACACTAAATCCAATCCCGGCTAAAATAAATTCGTGGTCCGAGACTTCAATTACTAATCCCCCGGAAACTGGCTGCCCTTCCTTCGAAAATTTATAGGATACCTTCAAATCATATTTGGAGAAAGACAGCGTACAGCCTCGATCATTATTTTTTAGAAATCCTGTCATTTTTCCTGTTCCGCGATACTTTTGTATAACCCCCAACATATTTCCTAATAACTCATAACTTTTCGCCAGATATTTCCCCGTTCCATTCGTATTAAAACTGGACATGTCGATATTTAACGCCATGAGCACATTCATATCTATTCCACCACCTTCATCTGAAGGGGGAGTAAGGAGATCTTCTATGCCAAAAGGTGCAAAGCAGAGGGCGTCGTGCTTTCCAAGCGCATAGAATACATTCGTAGCCGATACAACATCCCTTCTTGCTTCAGGAATAAAAAGAGGATTTTCATTGTTCGCCGTATACTCCTCACATATTTCAGTAAATTTAGGTAAATAAATATCTGGTGCATATAGACAAATAGTCGGAGCGGCTGCCTTCCACAGCTTCATAACTTTTGCAATCGGCCCGCCGCTTGGGTACGTACCAGGGCGCCACGGAAATTGCTCTAACCATGCATTCACAAACAGCGGCAATGGATAAATTTTGGAACCAGCACTTGCTATTTCTTCTACCGCTCGGGCGTATTGATAAGCCATAAAGTATTCAGCCGCATTTTCTGCAAATGCCTCCTCCCATGTTCCGCTAGTATTATAGCAAGACTCAATAACTGTAGGGATCGGACGATTGAATTCGGCATTCGCATATTCGGAATAGTCCCTGTCACTTCCAAGGAGACCTACTTCATTTTCCACTTGAACCATGATGACAGTATGCTGGTCACCATCGATCTTTTTTAAGTGAGTCATAAACCGTATAAAAGCGTTTGCATCAGCTTCAACAGCACTCCTGCATAACGGTGAAATGGTGTTTAGCGGTTCATTACGTTCATTTACTGCTCGGAAGTAGGTTTTATAGTCCCTCTTGACCCATCCTGGAACATAAGTGGAATTTCCATTTTTCCATAATCCAAACCATAATAACACTAATCTCACATTTTCGTGTCGAGCCTGTTCTATTAGACCTTCTAGAAGATGAAAATCGAATTCACCCTGTTCAGGTTCAATTAATTCCCAATAAATTGGCAAAATCACTGTATTAAGATTTAATCCTTTAAGATAAGGCCACACCTTTCCTTCCATATATTTCAAACCCGAAGAGCTGGAGTTATGAATTTCGCCAGCTAAAGCAATATAGGGCTTACCATCAACATAAAGGTTGTAGACTCCATCTTCTTTTAGCAATTGAGGTATTAACATACAACTCTCTCCTTTCAGTCTCTATAAGACATTGACCATTGTAATTTTCTAACTCGGTGGTCTTGATTTATTGGTAATATTTTCCTATTCGCTAATTAATCTCTTTCTCCCCATACTTCTTCTCCCTTACCTAGCACTACAAATTTACCAGTATACCTCCTTTATCCTCATTCTAGTGCAAGCTATTATTTCGTTCTAACAGAATGACGACAAATTCATTAACACTTTACCGACTTTCTATATGTTCAATCTAATCGTTTATATTATATGTTTTCCGATACTCGCTTGGCTTATATCCGACATTTTTTTCAAAAACCTTGGAGAAATGAGTTGTATCTGAGTAACCCACCATTTGGCATATTTCATACACTTTTAAATCACTATTTCGAAGTAGTTCCTTCGAGTGCTCTATCCGCACCTGTGTTAAATAATCCAGATAGGTTTGTCCTGTTCTTTCTTTAAAAAGCTGACTTAAATAATGCATATTAATAAAGAAGCGATTCGATAGCTCTGCTAAACTGATGCTTTTATTATAATTATTCAAAATATATTGTTTTATCTCCGTAATGACATCCGTTCTCCTCGGTGCTAAGCTGTCAGCATCGAGTGAAAAAGCCGATGGAGCAGAGGAACTGTCTCCTAGTTCTTTGCTTGCTCTTTCTTGCTCCCCATCGATTTCTTGAATAAGACTTGTAACGCAATCCTGCAACTCTAGTTCTTCAATTGGCTTATTAAGATAATATTTAACGCCTAGTTTCATACCTCTTCTAGCATATTCAAATTCCGCATATCCGCTTAATATAATGAATTTAGCCCGTACACCTTCCAGTACAAGCGTTTCAATCATTGCAAGACCGTCTTGACGGAGCATTCGAATATCCGAAATGACAATATCAGGCTGCAAATCTCTAACAATCTCGACGCCTTCTCTCCCATCATAAGCGCAGCCAATGACTTTGCATTGTGGCAAATATTTGTGAATAATTACCGTTAGACCTTCTATGATTCCTTTCTCATCATCAACCAACACCACTGTATACATAGACGGGTCCTCCTTGCTCTCCTCCTACAGAAGCGGAATCAACATTTCAACAACTGTCCCTAGATTTCCTTCTGATCTTATTTTCAAATAATATTGCTCTCCATATTGCAACCTTAATCGTTCAGCAATATTCATAAGACCTATTCCCGAATCTGTTTCTTGCTCAATCCGATCGGGTCGAAGCTCACTAGCATTTGTCTGCTGCAGTAAGTAATTAATCTCGTCTGCATGCTCTTTTGATAACGTTGCTCCATTGTCTGTAATTCGAATAAGAACATCATTAGTCTCTAATAAAATCTCCTCGATCTTGATATGCAAATGTGTGTTATAGTCTCTAAAGCCATGCTTAATGCTATTTTCCACGATTGGCTGGAATACTAAAGGTATAATAGAAGTGTTAAGCACTTGTTCACTAAGCGAAACTTCCAATGTAAAACGATTGTCATATCGAATATTTTGCAAAAATATATAATTAGCTGCATATTCAACTTCGTGACGAATCAGATTTTGTTCTCCTTGTTTTTTCAAGGAATATTTAAATATTTTCGATAATATTTTAATCATTTCGGCAATTTCGCCCTGATCCTTGACTACAGCCTTCATTCGAATAGATTCTAACGTATTGTAAAGCATATGTGGATTGATTTGAGATTGAAGGGCTACTAGCTGAGCTTCCTTACGCTTCATCCCTGCTATATACACGTCTTCAATTAACTCTTTAATTTTTAGTATCATATTATTATAGCTTTTGATTAAGCTACTAATTTCATCATTTGCAGATGGAAGTCCAATAATTGAAGAGTATTGTCCCAGTTCAACCTGCTTCATGCTTTTACGCAAGTTTTGAATCGGCTTCGTAATTTTATAACTAATGACAACAGAAATGATCACAATGAACGATATGCACGCAACAATAACCCAATTCGTAACTTCTTTTATATTATTAATTCGAGATAATAACTTTGGTATTGGAATTTCCATACTTAACAAAAAACGTCCTCCGGTTGTTTCTTTAGAAAGCACCATCATCTCGTTTTCGTCATATGCAGTAGCATCATATGTTGCTCCAATTAATTCTTTCCAGGCACGCTTTCCAGTAGCTGCATCAGAGTGATAAATAAACTGGTCTTTATGATTTGTAATAACAAGCTCAATATCGTAACGGTTTCCGATTGACAGAAAGTCTTTACTTAATTGAATAAGATTAGAAGGATTCATGTCGAAAAGAATTATTCCGGCGTAGGAACCATTGGAATTCCATAGCACGCGTCCAATGGTAAAAGCCGCCTCCTCTTTTCTAATTCCATAGTAGCTCCGATCATGCACTGCTGTAATAAACATTGAATGCTCCGAAGCAAGAATATCTTCATACCACAATTGTTGCTGCAAAATTTCCGGATTTACTTTGTCTGCTTCCTTAGTGTAGTGGTACATATCACCGTTCACATCGACGAGCATAATGGTTTCTATCTCCGGATATCTCGTCACGGTTCTCCCAAAAAAACGTTGAATAATAAGTTTATTATCAATGATTTCACTCATCGGCAATACATTTTTGTTGTTTAATATTTTCATAACGTCAAGTTCTAGCAAAACGGATTGCGTAGACTGATTATGTCGTTCGATAAAGCTATCAAGATTAGTAGTAGCTTGTGAAATATATAATGATACAAATTCTTGAGAAGCATCTTCTACGCTTTCGGCGGAAAGCTGGTATATGGTGAAACTGATTACAATAATCGGTACAATTGAAGCTAAGAAATAACCGATGATCAGTTTATCTCTTAGCCTCATACTATCAACGCGTTGCCGTATCGTTTTCATATGATATCGTCTCCTGCTTCCATGCATAGTGTCAATTCCATAATTCACCTTTATGAAATTGTACTGTATATCTATGAATTTGTACAAATACAAGCAACGGCGTATCATTATTACCCTTTAACAGAACCTAACATAGCTCCTTTTACAAAGTATTTTTGCAAATAAGGATATACAATTAGAATAGGAATCATCGAAAAGACAACTGTTACCGCCCGCAGTGTTCTAGCATTATAATTCAATTGCGAAATATCACCAACGATTGGAAACTCATTGTCACTTGTAATGAACTGTCTAATTTTAAGTTGTAAAGGAAACCAATCTGGCTCAGTAATGAACAACAGTGGATGCTGGAATTGATTCCATATTACAACTGCATAAAACAAACCTAATGTTGCAAGAACTGCCTTGGATAATGGCAGGACCAGACTAAATAACGTTCTGAAATATCCTGCTCCTTCAACAACGGCTGCTTCCTCTAGCTCAGCAGGAAATTCCTTAAAAAAAGTTCTCATAATAATCAGATTAAATGCTGTCAGCACATGTGGAATGAACAATACCAATGGATTATTATAAAGTCCTACTTCCTTAACCGTTAGAAAATAAGGGATAAGCGGTGCCTTAAAAACCATCGTTATTACGGCAGCTATCATGATTAGTTTCCCTAGCTTGAACTCCTTCTTGGTCAATGGATAGGCCGTTAATGCAGTTATGAGTAAGCTGAGAGCAGTACCAATAAGAGTCGAAACTAATGTAATGAAAAACGAGCGCCATAGATCTGATCTGCCCAAAATATATGTCCACGATTCCAAAGTAATCCCTTTGGGCCAAAGTGTAACCAAATTTAATTCTACAGGCAATCTCGAACTAAACGAGATCGAGAGTACTGATATAAGTGGAATAATTGCAATTACCGAAATGATGCATAGAAAGACAGTCACAATAAACTGAAATACTTTTTCTCCGTAGGATAAGGACGTCATTTACCATAACCCCCCGCCTGATACTTTTTTGGACAATTTATTAAAAATAATAACTAGAATAAATCCGATTACTGCCTGGAAAAGACCAACGGCGGTAGCAAAGCTATAACGCGCACCCTGAATTCCTGTTCGGAAAACATAAGTGTCGATAATATCACCAACGGAATAGGTCATTGGAGTTAACAGATTATATACGTGATCGAAACCTAATTCCATGAAATTTCCAAGATCCATTAAAAATAAAATAACTATCGTTGGAAGCAGCAACGGCAATGTGATATAGAACATTTGCTTGATTCGATTTGCACCATCGATAACAGCTGCTTCGTATACTTGAGAATCAATTGAACTAATTGCCGCAAGATAAACGATAGTGCCCCAGCCTGCATCTCTCCAGATGCCAGTTAATACATAAATCCAGCGAAAATATCCTTCTTCTTGCATAATCAATTTTGATTCCATTCCAAACCATTCACGAACGATGTTAAACATTCCGTTTATGGATAAAAAATCAAAAGCAATACCAGCAATAATGACCCATGATAGAAAATGTGGAACATAAAGTGCTGTTTGTACACTCTTCTTTAGAAGAGTAACTCTTATTTCGTTAATTAACAATGCAAGTGCAATTGGTACTGGGAAAATAATTGTAATTTTTAGCAAACCAAGAATCAACGTATTCGTAAATACTCGGTAAAAATCAGGTGATTCGAACAAAAGATTAAAGTTTTTAAAGCCTACCCATGGACTATCTAGTATCCCTTTAAATATCGAATATTCCTGAAAGGCTATAATCGACCCACCCATAGGTATAAATTTGAATATAATAAAAAACACAATGCCAGGAATAGCCATTACATATAAAGGCCAATACTTTTGAAGATGGCCGATTAAGCTGTTTGAGGATAGTGTATTCATATGCGTATCCTCCACCCTTCTATTTATTTATTGTTGAAGTCTAATTTGTAAGAAGAGGGCCACCAAGGGTAGCCCTCCGTTCTATTTTCGTGCTAAAAGCATATTATTGTCCGACTTCTGCATACCATGCTCTTGCTTTTTCTGTCACTGCTGCGCCACCTGATTGATACCATTTCTCGACAAACTCATCAAACTTATCAATCGAGAACGTACCAATGATAATTTTCGTTGCATATTCATACCAAAGTGTATTGTTTTTAATATCCGGATAATCATCATAAATACTAGAAGGCAATCCATCTCCAGCGATTACTTTCACATACTGTTGTAATTCCTTCATGTTAGCGATACTTTGATCAAATTTCCATTTTGTATCTTCCGATGCGGCTTCAACTAGCAGTTTTTCTTGGAAATCCATTGTACCAAACTGGTAATAAGGAGAAAGAAGGTTCTGCTGTGTACTCTTATCATCTGGAAGCCTTACTTTCTTGCCATCCACAACAACATGATGCATCCCTTCGACACCCATGTACATATCAGCCCACTTTGATTCATCTGCAAGCTCATTCAAAAATGTCAAGCTTGCCATTAAGTGCTTTTCGTCCTGCTGTGCACTCACTACCCATTCAGGTTGTCCAACTTGCTTCGTAGAAATAAATCCTTGCCCCTCATAACCAGGCGCCTCCAATACAGGCAGCACTGCAATTTCAGCCTGCACTCCAGTAGCTGCCTCTATTTTTTCCAAATGCTCATAAGCCGCCTGACCCCAATGGAAGTAGTTGCCGACAGTATCATTATCGATTTTACCATCCCAAGCAGCCTTATTATTAAGGAAAGACTCTTGATCTAGTAATTTTTCCTGATACAGCTTAGCAGCAAATGCCAATGCATCCTTCATATTTTGCGTAACAGCAGAGAATGTCAGTTCACCATCATACAAATCCCAATCTGGGAAACCCTCTACCATTGCAATTCCATATTGATTAAAAATATGATCCATCCAACGGGCATTTTCCCGTCCTCCAGTTGGAATCTCATCCGCCTGATTATTGCCATTGGGATCACCATCTTTAAATGCCTTCAAAACATTGACATACTCTTCCTGAGTTTTTGGTATTTCAAGATTAAGTGTATCTAACCAATCTTTACGGATTAGTCCCGTTGTTTTTTCATAAGTTTTAATACCAGGTACCCAATAGATGCGGCCTTGACCAGTCGGGTCGTTGGCCTTCACAATATTCCAAACCTCTTCTGGTATTAGCTCCCATAGCTTCGGCGCATACTGTGGTAATAGATCCGTTAAATCAGCAATTGCCCCATTTTTGGCAAGCTCTGCTTCATTACCGTTGAACGGTAAAAATACATTTGGTATTTCACCCGAAGCAATTTTCATGTTTAAAGCGTTAAGGTAATCTGTTCCGCCATTCCATTCTACATAAGGACTAATAAAACCTACTCCTAGCAAATCTGCATAAAAATTATATAGCTGACTGCCTTTTTCCGTGCTTTTAAAACCGTTATTACCAATCCATACTTCGAGATCCACAATCTCATCAGCCGCAGGATCTTGAACGTTGACTGCATTCGCACCTTGTGAATTGCCTGAGGTTTGATTGCTTTGTTTGTCTCCACTGTTATTGTTTGAGGAGTTTGATGAACAGCCCGCGGTTAGAGCAACCAGCATAATGACAATCATCATCAACATAAAACTATTTCTTTTCTTCAACATCATGATATTCCCCCTTATGATTTTTTTATATTTGCGCTACAAACTTTGATTGATTGCGCTTACAATAAGCATAGAGTATTACTTATAAACGTTAAACTGGCAGATTTGAGGGCTTACTATGGCATTTTTTAGATTATAGCCCCACCAATTATTTTTCCATTATACGAACAAACCTAGTACAGATACAGTACTAGATTTGTCCTTACAAAATGTTATTCATTTTTAACAACTTCTCTTTACACTAAGCTCTTTATTTTAACTACTTCAACCCCATATGGCTCTAATACCAATTTACTAGTAAATATTTTTTCTTGATGTTCTTTACCAGTAATAGCATCTACTTGCTGCTCTGTGGCTGTCGTATTTACATATAACACATGCTCACCTACTTGTCGTGCAACTACGCCTTGCGGTGTTTGTGGGCCCTTCTCGATTTGTAACTCCACATATAAATGATCCAATAGCTCTCCCATCAGCTCTTTTTGCGCTGGAACTGCAATGTAAATAGCTTTTCCCTTTCCATATTGGTTTATCGTCATCGCAGGCAGATCCTGCTCTAAATCCGTAAAGGTAGCTAATACTTCAGCTGAAGTAGGCTGCAAAATTTCATAGTAATCAATCATCACATTTAACTTTTTACTACCGAAATTAATTTTCGGATTTTCACGCCGGAGTGCCATTTTTTGTTTTTGAAGTCCACCTTCATTGGAGTCCGAATGATGATAGATCGGTCGCTCAAATGCATTAGCACGGATCCCAAATACATCACTAAGCCTTCCAGGCATTGAAACATCAAATACTTGATTATGCTCATTCACTTTTGCTGAATAAGCAGTCATAACGACTACGCCCCCCTGTTCAACAAATTGTCTGATCGAGTGAGCAGAAGCCTCGTCCATTACGCAGTGGCCAGGGATAAGTAATAGCTTATATTCCTTCTCTACATTACGAAGATTTACAATATTGCAATCTACATTATCTTCACTTAATGCTAAAAATGTCTGCATCATCTGCTCTAGATGAGTTGTTTTGTAGTAGCCAGCTTGATTTTGCGACACTTTAAATGATTCAAAGGAATAAGCTAATGCTATTTCTGGCTTTGGTAAATAAGGTAGTCCGATATTTTCCAATTCCTTCATCTCATAAGCAAATTGCCGGAACTCGTCTAACTTCCTGCCAGGAAGTCCATCATGGTCGAGAAGTCCAAACAAATACTGCTCTTCACCCCCAAGCATCGAACGCCATGTCCAAGCACATATAGCCTCGGCACGGAATATTAGTGCGAGATAAGCATACATACGCAATACTCCCTTTGGCGGCGCATAGGCACCAAATGAGCCTGTTTGGAATTCAAGACACCAAATCGGCTTGTCCATTTCACTTATACGATGAGTCATACCGAAGCAGGCACCAAACAATGCATTACTGTCTTCTGGATTTACCCCAGGATAGAAGCCAATGCCCGGCAAGTCGAAAATAGAATTGTATTCCTTTAAGTAATCAAAGCCATACTTAGGATGCTCGCTCCAATGATTCGTTGATTCTCTGGCGTTCGGCGCGTTCTTCTTTACAATCTGGCTTAAACCCTGAAGATAATCAAGCTGTTCATCTGAGAAGAAACGCCACATATCCAGCATTCTCTCGGGTGCCCCTTTTATGTCACCCGCTACTGGAAACTCCACATCCTCGAAGCAATTCAGCTTTCTTGACCACCTTTGAGCAGCCCAAGCTTTGTTTAATTGCTCTATACTAACATACTTATCCTTCAGCCACTGAACAAAGCGCCTACAAGCAGCTTCTGAGTAGCTTGGTAAGCCGCTTCCTACTTCATTACATAAGCCAAAAGCATATAAAGCAGGATGATCAGCATATCGCTTAGTCAATACCTCAGCAAAGCGGTACGCATATTCCTGAAAGCTTGGATGACCTACGTCATCCATATAACGGTGTACAGCTGACAGTCTATTCCCATTCCGATCAGCTAAATCAATTTCTGGATATTTTTTGTGAAGCCACGTTGGAGCAGGGCGAGTTGCTATATCAAGAATGACCTTAATCTTTGCCTCAGCAAATAAATCCATTACTTCATCAAACCAATCAAATGAATAAAACCCTTCTGAAGGCTCAAAGCTATCCCAGCACAGATGTCCAAGACGTACGATATTAAATCCCGCTTCCTTCATTAACGCTATATCTTGCGGCCAACGCTCACGAGGCCAATCATGAGGATGATAATTTGTTCCAACATAGATCATTTCAATACACCTCAATTATTTTTTATGTTCAATATGAAGCTAAGAAGACGTTATAGCATTTTATTTAGTCCCTCACTACGAACCTTCCATTTTCCATTATTAGGGAAAACTGGCACATGCTTAACAGGTCCATTCATCCATCCACCTGCCATCATAGCAACAGCAGTCAGAAGACCACCATTACCTGGCAAATAAATAGGCAGTCTACTCGTTTGATAGTTATGACCATTAGGCAAATACGTATTCTTTTTATATTCTCCCAATAGCAAATCTATAGCAAGACTACCTTCCCCAAGCCTTGCAGCCGTCATTGCCATCATCGGATAATCCCAGCCCCAGGTCGTATCCCATTTCCATACGCGAACAACCTCATGCAATGTTCTACGCATCGTTTCTCGATCTGTCATAATACCAGGTAATATACCGAGTGGTGCAAGCATGGTTGGGTGATCATCAATACCAAGCGATTCGCTAAAAGTACCTGGTACTGTTTCTGTCGCTACATACATCTGATCCGATACTGGTAGAGGTGACAGATACTCCAATATATGATCCCATTTTTCTTCTCTCGGCAAACCAAGCCGCTCTTTCCAAAGGTTAGCTGTTGATAAGCCAAAGGCCCAGTAAGCAAGCTCAAAGGTTGGATTTATCGTAACAGCATGATCAAATACTTCCTGCGATGGCGCAAGTGGCGGTCCCAAAATATATCGACTGCGCTCATCATCCCATTCCACGAAGGATGCCATAAATTCCGCTGTCTCGAAAACGATTTCAAGATACCGTTCCAATGTACCGTTATCTTTGCGAATAGAGTAAATTAGTTCAGCGTAATAGATAGGATGTGGCTGTTGCCAGATCAAAAATGGCTCAATGAAACAAGGAGCATTTATCCCCTCCACGGCTACACATTTTGGCCACCGTGCTCCCTCATATCCTTGTGAATGTGCTAATTGCTTAGCTTTCGGTAAAATAGTAAAGTACCAATCCAAGCTATTTTCTAGCAATTGAGGACGATTCCAAAGCGCAAAATGTACGGAATGCCACCAATGCATTTCCAAATGAAACTTGCCTGCCCAGCTATTCATGGTCAGACCTGTCTCTTGCGGTGGAAGAACTCCAGCTGACTGCACAGCCGTTAAATATTGTGAAAGTATGATCCGCCGTTCAAGCTCATGTGCTCGCTCATCCTCACTTTCGATTAACTCTACAGCTGCACCGTTGTTCCAATAGCTAAACCAATGCTGCTCCGAACATGTCAACACCTCATTGAATTCAGGAAGTTCACCTGTCTGTTCCGCATGCGTAAAGCGAATTACAAATTCAAATTCATCTTGTTCTGATTGAACAGAGAACAAATGAGGATTAGATACATCATGCTCAAGCGAGCCACTAGTCCATTGAGCCGAAACAAAATAATTATCTTGATCGAGCGTTCTGCTGAAGCGAACACTATGCTCTGTTCCTTCCGTGATTACAGTCTGATGAAGTTCTGGTCGATCCCAAACGGCCCCTGCTCCACCAAAAGATGCGCTACCGTAAGGAAAGTGCATTACTAATCGTAGTTGTCCCGACAACATAAGCTTAGAATTTACTCGAATCGCTAGTATATCCTCTTTTGGATGACAGCAAGTCAGCACTCTAGTCGTTTCACCCGATAAAGTAAATTCACTCGTAATCACACCAGTCCACTGATCTAGTGTTTGCTTTAGATTGGACAAACTCTCAGGAGTTGCAGCTTCTCCTGTGGGAAGTGTAAGCTGAAAACCAATCGCTCCTAAATGCAAACGATGTGGATTGAAGCGCAGCCAATTGTATTCTTCACTGGTCTCTTGACGAGACATATAAGGGAAACCAACTTCTTTCCCACTATAGGTTTCATAGTACGTTTTAGGAAAGCTTTCTACATTGTATTCCATAGGATTAGGCGAAGTGTGCCAGCCCCAATTCGACATATGACCGAGCTCTACCCCACCGTTTTCATAAACCTCAGGAAATGTTTGCAGTCCCGTTGCATCAACGGTGAAAGCATAATTTCCATTGCCCACAGTTAAGGATGAATATTTATCAAAGCTTCTTACGACTGGATTGTGACGACGCACAAGCTTTTCACGATTGATTTTTTTCATACTCTACACCCTTTCTGAAGTCAGCAAAGCAATAATGCTGAATTCATTTTCATTCACTATACCTTTGGAAGGTCTATTACTCAAAGGGAGGTTTTTAAGTAAATACTATGGGATTTTTAGTTATCTTATATCCTGCTGTCTCTGATCAAAAAAAGCTAAACAAGAAAGATTGAAGGGTTGGTGGCCCTCAATACTTACTTATTTAGCTTTATTACATACTATTTGATCCGACTAATTGAATATTATTCTAATAAATCCTCTATATTGAGCCTAACACCATCATATTGAGCAAATCCGTAGCTTTTCGGTTTACCGTCCGCGTCTAATTCAAATAACAGCTTAGATGGCAATAAACCACTTGAATCGGAGCCGAAAATAGCCGAAAAAACTACTCGGAAACTCATTTCTCCCTCTTTCTCTCCTGTTAATTTAACCTTTGCTTCGAAACGATTTTCACCTGTAAGATCATAATGTGCCTTCTCATAACCATTATAGAAATTAACACCATCATCGCTAAAGTTAATATACTCCACTACACTTTTTCCAGAATGCCCCTTCGATTTCCGGCTAAAGGATATATACCCTGACTTTTTCCCTTTAATTTTCCCTTCTGTTATCGGATCAACTTTATTTAATACTGATAAGTCCTTTACTCCGTAAGGAATATCATCTGTAGTAGTAACAATTGGTATTGCTGGCCCTGGCTGATAATCGAGCAGACTTACACGCTGAAGTCTCATTTGAGATCCACCACTCCCTCTTTTCATTTCCAGCCACATCCCTCGTTTGCTGCTTGGGTGCCAAGATATTGGTGAAACATAAACCCAGTCTTCATCCGTTGTTAGCTGTATCCCTTTATAGCCAGGCTCATTCATAGAGCGGTCAATATCAATCAAGGCCGGACCAATATTACCTTTTCTAAAATTACGTACGCCCGATATTGCATACGTATACATTGACCACATCATCCCCGCAGTACTAAGCGGTCCATATGGACGAGGCATTAAACCGAAAATTGCTGGATCTGTCTTTGGAGAAAATCTGCTACTCATTACAATACCCAGTCGTTCATCGGGAGAGAGAATCGTTGTTTCATCATATCCTGGTGTGAATGTAATTTGCGTTAATTCTTCTGAAGTCAGATCCTGTATAATGGAATCCGTTGTAGCACTATGCTTTGCCCCAACAACGGATATTGCATTGCCCCCACGGATGAACTGCTTCACTTCCCCACCGCGTGAAGGCTGTGGCACGACAAAGCCAGGATTATCGAGATCCTCTTTATAGGCAGTTACTGTACTAATAAGCTGGGCTTTTTCGATAGAATAAGCATCTGTGTTGCGCACTAGCTCCCCTATAGCCGCAGCTCCACCACCGGCACGAAGTATCGTCCAGCTCATATGCTTATTGTCAGGTGCAATAATAATTTCAGACCAAACATGGGTTGTGTTATCATCTTCAACTATGATCGCAGGATAGATGACAGGAACTAATTTTGCAGCTGTACAATTATCGATGTCTGGTGAACAATCCAGTACATAATCACCTAATAAAATGCGTTTATTATCCTGGAACGGCATAAAGCGGATACCGTTTGCCTTAGGTTTTGTCGGTATTACATCAGAAAAAATAACCCTAAAATTTGTTCCGTCGTCATCGAGAATAGCTACATTATAAAAATCCTCAATATCCGCATCCTTGTCTGTTTTATATGCGACAAGCACTGTTCCAGAGTAAGTATAAGTGCCATTAAGCAACTGTATAGACTCTGGTAATGGTACACTACCTACTTTTATTCTTCCAATTCCATCATGATTTGTTTCCCACTGATTGTGATGTAAAGAAATGTTGTCACCCATTAAAAATTTCCTCCTCTATTCAATATTAATCTTATTGAGCTACCTATAATGATAGAGGTTAAACTGTAAGCCAACTAACAATATTACGACTTCTTACATAACACTTTCACGACTTTCTTCATAAAGTACAGTCTTGATCTAACTCTTAAAAACTAGGATACACGTGCGGAAAAATTAACATTATTTTCATACTCATTGTGATCAGGAAGCACGCACCACCTATTACTCCTTTATCGTTAAGGGAAAGTTTGTGGAAGAAGACCCGTCGCTATCCATTTTGACATAAAGCATTTTTTAAAAATGCTTCAAGCTGCTCATTGCTCCAGTTATACATATCTAACAATGTCTCATAAGGATCTCCTTCGAGCTTGTAGACCATCGCAAAAGCAGGCTCCGTTTTCCAACCTGCCGACTTCAGCTTGCGGAGCTGCTCTTTATCGCTCTCACCTCTTAACTTCAGTATGCGGTGTTCAATCATCATATGCTTAAAGCCGTTCTGCCTAGAGGTTGGTATGGGCTGTGCAAAAATTTCAATACTCCAGCTTAGATCACTAGCGTGAATATGGATATCAAGTGGAACGGTACCTACAAGAATTGGGGAGTAGTCGCTAAGAAGTGAGAATATGGAAAGCTGCTTTAATGCTGCATGGGCATGACGTTGATCGACATTGCCCTCTAATAGATAGTCGTAGTCATAAGGAAAGTGAGGTGATTGCATCATCATAGACAGCCTCACTCGTAAAATATAATACGATTGCCAAATGGGTCGGTAAGCCTTAATTCCTTAAGATTCCAAGGTGTATCCTCAATACCTGGTCGCAGGTAAGGATATTGCTTAGCCTGCAGCTCTTTATGAAACTGCTCAAGCCCCGTAATTCCGATTCTAATTGCTGAGCCAGGCGTACAGTCTCCGTGATGCTCAGACAAGTGCAACGTAATCTCATCTAGCGATATTTGCATATATAAGGGAAGCTCTGGCTCAAAGCGATGCTCCCATTCAATCTGGAAGCCTAAATAATCTACATAAAATTGCTTGGCCTTAGTCACATCGAATATCCGAAGGATTGGAGTAATTTTCTTTAACATAAGAACGCTCCTCTACATGTTTTCATAATGATATCTAGGCTAAATCACATCAAGAAGCTGAGACAGCGTATCTATTGTGTAGCGAGGCTTATATTCCTGAGCAAGTGCTTGACGATTGCGGTTATAGTAACAGAAATCAATGCCGCTATTTTGCGCACCAGCGTAGTCATCCTGCAAGGAGTCACCGACGAACAATACTTCTCTGGCTGAAAGCTTCATCTGCTCCAAAGCAATGTCGAAAATCTCCTTATTCGGCTTTCTAATCCCTACTTCATCTGACACAATAATCGAGTTAAATAGATGATCAATGTTACCAGCAGCTAATCGTTGACGCTGCGCTTCTCCGATACCGTTAGAGATAATTCCTAGCTGATAGCTGCCGTTCACGTGATGAAGCACATCATTGGCATCTTGCTCATAAATACAGGTGCTGCAGAAGTTTTGCCAATAGGTGCGAGCAAGCGAAAGGATTTGCTGATCCTCAGCCTGTAATGTGTCGCGGAAAGATTGGATCAACACCTCCTCAATGGAGCGATGATGCCCCTGGTTCGTGACAAAGCTCATCCAGTGGCGAAAGTTAATCTGTAAATAGCTGCTCCAAAACTGCTGCCACTCCTCACTCTCGTCTTCAAACAATCCATGCGCAGCAACTGTCCGCTGCATGCTTTGCAGCTCACTTGCCGTATAATTTAACAACGTGTTATCTAAATCAAATATAATCGCCTTATACATAAACAATCTCCTGAACCTGGTATGCTACCCCAATAGATTTGTAATCATTACTACTATTATATCTCATTCGATAGAGTAGAATCACCCTTCATATTTACGTAATCTTCCAAAGTTTCTCAATTATAGTATAATAGAGTTGGCAAATGACTATAACTATCGGAGTGATTAGATTGAATTGGCGCATATCTCGAAAATTTGTTTTCAAATTAACTACCACGCTTACAGTTACAGCTTGTACTGTACTGTCATTAAATATTTCTGCATTAGCAGCATCGCATAATGTTCAGGAACAGATTAATCATCGAACAAAACAAGAGGTCCTTGAGAAATTTGAACAATATAGACCGCAAAGCTTTTTACCAACTGAGCTTTTTAAGATTAATCCTAACTATACTGCTCCCCATCGGACGGGTCAATTAAATGACAGCGTACTATTGGATGCCCTTAATGCAACAAACTTCGCTCGTTACTTAGCTGGACTACCCGATGATGTAACCCTGGACTACACTCTTTCAGAGCAACAGCAGGCTGGTGCAGTATTAATGTCCGAGCTTGGCACGATTACACATTATCCGCAGAAGCCAGACGGAATGGCGGAGGACTTCTTTCAATTAGGGAGTAGGGCAGCATCGACTAGTAATCTGTCTGCGGGACGCAATTCGTTGTATAACACTGTATTTTATGGGTATATGGCTGATAACTCCTACTCCAATCTTGATACAGTAGGACATCGACGCTGGATTATTAATCCGCAAATGAAAAAAACGATGTTTGGCCTAGCTTACAATCCAAGTAGCTTCTATGGCTTTTACTCTACCATGTATGCCTTTAATACTGAGAGAAGCATGGATGAGGTGAGCTATCAGTATATCGCTTGGCCATCTGCTGGCTTATTTCCAACTGACATATTAACAGCCCAAGATCCATGGTCGATTTCACTCAATCCTTCACTTTATGATGTGAGCAGACTGAATGAAGCTTACGTAACGATCTCCCGTGACAGTGACAACAAGCAATGGAGATTAGATGAGAACAATAAGGACAAGGACGGTAACTTTTTCAAACTAGAGTTGAGCGGCTATGGAATTGCTAACGCAATTATTTTCCGTCCCGGAGATATTGGACAATATGTCGCAGATGATGTCTATCATGTGACGCTGCACAATATTTATAGGGTTGATGGACAGAGTTCGTCTATATCCTATGTGACGAGCATGTTTGATTTACAAGCGAAGTTTAAAAATGATACTACGCGCTTCGCGGTAGTTGGTCAAAAGCTTAGATTTCCAATCAATGGCACTGCAACGCGTTATACTTCAAGTGATCCTAGCATCGCTTCCGTTGATACGAGAGGTGTGGTCACCGCACATAAACCAGGCTATGTAGACATCACTGTCGATAATTATTTCGCTACTTCACATTCTACGTTTACTCTTTATATTTCGAAATTAGGACAAGCGAAAATCAATGACTGGGCAAAATCTAGCATTTTACAAGCGAATGAAGTCGGTATACTCAATAATAACCCTTATTCTGAGGACTTAACCTTACCTGTTACTAGAGAACAATTTGTTAACTATGTCGTAGCCATGCTAGAAGCACTAAACATCAACATCGAAACAAGTCGTCATTACGGGAAGACATCTCCTTTTTCTGATATAGACAGCTATCAAAATGATATTTTATGGGCATATGAAAACCGCATTATTAGTGGCACAGGAAATGGTAAGTTTTCACCTTACGATACAATTACAAGGGAGCAGGCTGCGACCCTGCTGCTTAACGTGTATAACTATTTACAAGGTAAGGAGAAACCAAAGACGATTGCATCTTTTACTGATGAAGATAACATTTCTGTCTGGGCTAAATATTCAGTTAAACGCGCTGCTGAGCTGTCGATTATGGGGCCAACATCGGGTAATCGTTTTGACCCGAAAGGAAAATACTCTCATGAGCAAACCATTGTAACGATGCTGCGGCTATATCAAAAGCTTGCCAAATAACGACGACAAGTAAAGGTGAAATCCACTGATGGATTTCACCTTTACTGTTAACTCAAGTTAATATATTTTTTTCGCTACGTTACACCCGCTTCTTAATTGGAATATATAGTTCAATCTTAGCTTTGCCCTCTGGATCATGTGAAGGGTCGTTTAGACAATATTCTAAGCAGTCACGATCGTCTGGTTCATATTCACTATTAGGCAGCCATTGTGCAAATAGGCTAGAATAGGCAATTGCAAATTTATCTAGTGTATCGTAGAAGTAATATTTACCGTAAAGCCCGCCCGCTAGCTGCTTGAATTGCACTTCCCCTTCTGCTTGCTTGTCAAAGTGCTGCGGCAGCGTCACACAAGCGTCATAGCGGCATTCCTCTTCTGGAACAACGCTAGGATCATCTAGCGATACGCCGATAAAGGTTTGCCCAGGTGGCAATAACCCACGTTGATACGCCCATTGTCCAAGCTTCTGCCAAGCGTGATACGTATGCAGATAGCTGCCCACCTGTCTAATATACGCAACCTCCTGTGCTGGTAACTCCGTAATTGTAATATTCATACTCCATATCCTCCTCAAGAAATGATTACCTTCCTTTTCATCATATCTCTCAGGATTCCATTGCTCTTGCAGAATGTTGCGAAGATATTGCGGTATATTGCTATCCCTACGCTGGGCTTCTTTCCTAGCATCGCTCGGCGTCATACTAAACCGCTTCTTAAAGGTCGTGTTAAAGTGTGACACATTGTCAAAACCGCATAATAACGCGATCTCAACAATAGCTTTATCCGTCTCACGCAAATAGACCATAGCCTGCTGTAGTCGTTGATTAACAATATAGGCAATCGGTGAAGCACCAACAACCGCCGAAAACACTCTTGAAAAATGATATTTCGAAAAATTAGAGATGCTTGCAAGCTGCTCCAACGTTAGTTTCTCACCAAGATGCTGATTAATATAGGTAATGACATCATCAATTCGCTTAATATAATCATTCATAGGCTTCCCAATTCCTTTCCACAAAAACAAAAAAGCTCTACACTTATGTTTCTGATGTAGAGCCTAGCTAGCTATTATTCTATTAACTAAATGAGTAGCTATCCTCTTCCGTCATCAACGCTAGCTCATATTTCTCATAGATTTCTATAAATGCATTCACAATTTTCGGGTCAAAGTGTAGTCCCTGTTGACGTTTAATTTCAGCTAACGTTTCATCGGGTGTCCATGCTTGCTTGTAAGGACGCTCATGTGTTAAGGCAACATAGAAATCAGCGAGCGCAACAATTCGTGCTTCAATCGGAATTTGCTCGCCCTTCAGCCCTTCCGGATAGCCAGTACCATCCCATTTTTCATGATGAGAGTTAGCAATGATTCCAGCAAGCTTTAATACGGCAAATGAGCTGCCCTCGAGAATTTTTGCCCCAATACTCGTATGATTTTTCATAATCTCGAATTCTTCTGGCAGAAAACGACCTGGCTTTAATAGAATGTTGTCTGGTATGCCAATCTTCCCGATATCATGCAAAGTAGCAGCCAATCGAAGCATTGTAGCTTCTTCCTCGCTGTATCCGAGCTGCTTGGCAATGAGCTGAGATAATATACCAACGCGCACGGTATGATTGCCTGTTTCATCATCTCTAAACTCTGCGGTTCTGCCGAGCACCTGCAGTATTTCCATCTGCGCCTGCTCCAGCTTCTCCGTACGCTCGCGTACCTTTTGCTCTAATGTCTCATTATATTGCTGTAATTGTAAATGCAGTTCACGGGTTTTCAATAAATTATTAATCCGTAGAATAACCTCAGTACGGTCATATGGCTTCGTTAAAAAATCATTGACCCCCGCACGCAGCCCTTGCTGCTTCGCTTCAGGTGTAATATCTGCCGTCAACATAAGCACAGGTAAATATTGATCCTCACCAGTATGCTCGCGAATGAGCTTTAACGCCTCTAATCCATCCATGCCTGGCATATGTAAATCAAGCAACACAATGTCAGGACTGTGCTCGATAAGATTCGGTAATATTTGATGAGGGTCCATTGTAGTATAGATATGCTTAAAGCCCGCACGGGTTAGTATTCTCTCTAACAAACTAATATTGTATTCCTGATCATCTACAATTAATATCTTCACTGGTCTAGTATCATTCATCTTGTTTGCCTCTCCATTTTCGTCACACCGACTGTGAAGTATCGGTTAGATTCCCAAGCAATGCTTCTATTTTCCCTTGTAATCTATTAAAATCAACTGGCTTCGTATCGAAGTCATCACAACCTGTTTCACGTGCCCTCTGCTCATCCCCTGCCATCGCATGTGCAGTTAACACAATAATCGGGATATGCCGTGTTTCTGCGGCTTGCTTAAGCGTTCTTGTTGCTTCCCAACCATCAACAACAGGCAGGCTCAAATCCATTAAGATTAGATCAGGCTTTTCAGACCTAGCCAAATCAATTCCTTGCTGACCGTCTTCGGCGAGCACAACAGCATAACCTTTGCGCGTCAACCGACGAGATAGCATATCCCTATTCATTTCATTGTCTTCTACTAACAATATCTTACTCATACCTACACCTCCTAAATGCTTTAGTTTTAAGTACGCTCTACTGCTAGCTCAACAAGCTGCTGAATTTCTTCCATTAATTTTTTATGATCAACTGATCCCTTCTGGATAATAGACTTTACATTACCATTCAGCTTACGTCGATCTTCTTCGGTTATAGATTTTGCAGTAATCACGATAATCGGGATCTCATTCCACAATTGTACCTTCCGAACTTCTTCTACGAACGTAAATCCATCCATCTCAGGCATCATCAAATCTAGCAAAATAAGGTTAGGTGTCATATTTCCCATGTAATCTAACGCAAGCTTTCCGTTTCTAGCCTGTATGACAGAATAACCTTCCTTATGCAGCAAACGAGTCATAAGTTCATTCGTCGCCGCATCATCTTCGATAACTAGCACGGTTTGGTCCCCATGCATAGGAATATATTTGTTCATTACCTGCAATAGACGATCACGCTGCAGCGGCTTCGTTAAAAACTCAGATGCACCAAGCGTATAGCCAAGCTGCTTATCATTGGTCATTGACCAAATAACGACCGGAATATCCTGCAGCTCAGGATGGCTTTTGATCGCCGACAATACACTCCATCCGTCCATACTCGGCATTAATATATCAAGTAAAATAACATGAGGTCGCAATTGCAGCGCTAACTCTATCCCTTTCGCTCCGGTTTCAGAGAATGCTAACGTCCAGCCTTCCTTCGCTAGATAACGTTGCATCAACTGATAGTTAAACGGCTCATCATCAATAAGCAAAATATTGACTTGACTCGTGTAGGCCTCTTCCTGTGCAACATACTCCCTATGCTCTTGCACCGCTTCCTCAACCTTATTGATCGATGCAGGGAACCAGCACGTAAACGTACTGCCTACATTGATTTGACTGGTCACTGTTATTTCACCGCCAATAAGCTGGGCAAACCGTTGACTAATTGCAAGCCCTAATCCCGTACCGCCATATTTTCGCGTTGTCGAGTTATCAGCCTGGGTAAACGGCTGAAAGAGCTTGGCTATCTGCTCTTCTGTCATACCAATTCCTGAATCCTTAACCGCGAAGCTATAACCGTGTACCCCATCCTTGGATCGTGATTTCACTTCTAAGCCTACTATTCCATTTTCGGTAAATTTGCCGGCATTGCTTAATAGATTGATAATGATTTGGCGGAGCTTCGTTATATCACTATTCATGACTCCATCAGCTGCAGTAATATTCAATTGATTTCCTTTCGCCTCAATCACTGGTCGTACCGTTGATTCAATATCCTGCAACAAGGTTTTTAATTCAAATTCCTCTGCGTAAACTTCCATTTTACCAGCTTCGATTTTCGATATATCTAAAATATCGTTAATTAATGCTAGTAGATGATTACCCGCTTTTCGAATCTTACTCAAATCCTCGACAAGCAACTGGTCATCATATTGCTCTACTTCTTCCATAAGCATCTCGCTATAACCAATAATCGCATTCAGTGGGGTTCTTAGCTCATGGCTCATATTCGCTAGAAACTGGCTTTTGATCATATTCGCTTTAATCGCTTCATTATGCGCTCGCTCTAGCTCTGCAGTCCGTTTTTGAACGAGCTCCTCAAGATGATCATTAAGCTGACGCAATTCTTCATTTTTACGATGGATTTCTAACGCCTTTTCCTCGAGCTCTACATTTTTATGTGAGAATCGATTCGATATGTAAATGCCGAATAATGATAAAACCAGCGTAAATAATGTTCCACCGACAATCAGATAACCAAGCCATTGCTGGTCGAGCACGATGCCATTGGAGGATTGCATTTTCTCACCAACATGAAAATTCGCTGCCTTCATCCCAACATAATGCATACCAGCAACTGCGGCCCCCATCATTAAAGCACTGCCAATTTTCTTCCAGTGACGGTATTTCGTATTATCCTGTCTAAAATAAAAGGAAAGCCACAATGCAGCAAGCGAAGCTGCCAAAGCAATAATAATCGATAGAGTGAAATAGAGTGGATCATATGTAATATCAATGACCATAGCCGCCATACCGATATAGTGCATTGCGACAATTCCAGCTGCAAGCAGAATCGCTCCACCCAATAAATGACTGAGCGTAACTTGAGCCCTACCAACTGTAAATAATGCGATAAATGAGCCGGCGATCGCTGCAACAACAGATAGAAAGACTAGCGATAAATCATAGGCAACAGATATCGGCAATGAAAGCGCTAACATGCCTACAAAGTGCATGGACCAAATTCCCATCCCCATAGCAATCGCTCCAAAGAGCATCCATATCCAGCGTCGTATCCCTTTAGATGTACTAATTCGTTCCACTAAATCTAGCACCGTGTACGAGGCTACAATTGCTACAATATAGGAAAAAAGTACAAGTATAATATCATAAGAACCGTGAATATGTTCATGAACGTGATCCATAAAGACATCTCCTAATTATTAAATTAAAACTAAGTGATTCGATTATAACTTGAATTTTTTGTGATAGCTATCGTTTCTGCACTATAAATTTACAAAAAAACTTGAAAATCAACTTTTTTTGTACAACGCAAAAAACTCGCCCCATATGAGACGAGTTTTTATTACGTACCGTTCATATTGATCTCCTCTGTGGTCTGTTGATCGTGTCGTCGCATTGGCTTATCTTCCTGAGTTATTTTGCAACAATATAACCAAACTCCCATAAGGATAAACCTAATCCGTGAATTCAATAGTATTTAAACGAGATGTTGTTCTGCTCACAAAACATTTTGATTTGTCTCTGGAGATCAGACTTATCCTTTTTATGATTCAGCTGCACACGTTTAATTCTTGCTAAGCGTGGTCCTTCCTTATTAACAAAATCGATATGTCCGCTAGCCCAGTACCAATTCACTGACTTCAGCTCAGCAGCATGTATCGGCGTATCATCTATTGTGAATCTATCTGAATAAAGGGTTAACCTCATTAGTTTTCCCTTTCTAAAAACTCGTATAATCACCAATACTGCCACCAGCACCCAACAACCAATAATTACGAGCTTAATAGTTTTAGGTATAGTAAAAAAGTTAAGTATCGCATTGATGAGCATCATAATAGCTAACCACATAAAATGACTATAATAATATTCTCGTACCTCATATGATGGGTATTCCTTGGATTCTGCAATATTAGAATAGGCTATTTTTGACTCGCTTGCCATCTCTGTCATATGCTGCTCTCTCCCATATTACTATCTCTACTAGATTGTCCTCTCTAGCACATAATCGGCATCCTTCAATCTTGTTATTGCGATGTGATGCTGCTGCTCGAACTGGTTCAATCGTTCTTCAATCGTGCGTCCTTGTTCATCTGGAAAAACATCCTCACGATCATAATGTGGAAATAACGCATGCTTACTTAAGCCTAATGCAACGAAGTCTTGCATCCCAACCGTATTCATATGTGGGGTGAAAGCGGGGACTACCGCTATAGTTAAGCCTAATACTAATGCACCCGCACTGGCACCAACAATTGCCAGATCATCTCGCTTGGCTAAACTCTTTAGCACATCACCCGCTCCACTAACTCGTAAATGATGCAACAAATAAATCGGATTACCGCCACTTAAATAAATGATATTGTATTCGCTCAGGCGCGCTGGATCTTCAAGCTCAATATCGAGAAAATCAACTTCCGCAATCCCCATACTTAACATATCCTGCTTAGCTAACTGAGCAAACCTATTGTTTGCTTTTTGCGGAGAGGCCGTTGGAATAATGACAGCTCGAAGCTCCTTATTGCTGCTATCAATTATCGAGAGAAATGCTTCTTTAATCTCATCCGTATAAAATCCGTTAGACGTGAGCAATAGCTGAGCCATGTGAAATCACCCCTTGTCTTCCGTCTCTAAGCTCCGAAGAAATGGTTTCAATTGCTTAGGAGAGGAGAAAATAAGTACTTTCTTCGATTGACGATAGCCCTCAAGCTTCTTCATGATGCTCGGGCGCTTATCTCGGCGGTAATTGTATACCCATTGTATAAACTGTAGATCCAGCTTTTCATGACAGCCCTCGTTCATATCAGGTCGTGTTTTCCCGTGATATTGCAATCGTCGTTTAACCACTCGCAGCAGCGGTATTCTTGTAGGGTAGTCCAAAAATATAATTGTATCAGCAGCCTCTAATCGGACATCCATCGTTCTACCATAGTTTCCGTCTATGATCCATCGCTCTCGTGCAACAAGCTCCTCCATCTGACGATTCCATTCCGCTTCATCTGTTGGTATCCAGCCAGGATGCCAAAACAATGCATCAAGATGAATGACCGGTAACGACAGAATTTCTCCTAATGTCCTCGCTAGCGTTGATTTCCCTGCACCACCCGAGCCAATAATCGCTATTTTGTTCATTACCTTTATTCCCGCCTAGTTCTTCATATTTTACTGGCTATACTATTCATTTCCTTATTTCAATTTCTTTGCTACATATGTAATGCAATCTGAGCTTAACTGCACGTGTTTATCTTGACGTTGAATAGAGTATTGCAATGACTTCACAAGTCGTCTCTCTACCTTCCAGCCCTCATAATGAGAGTCAAGCAGCTCAAGCATATGCTCGGTCGTTAGATTAAGCTCAAACATAGGATCAATCTCTATGTTTTCTTCAACAAGCAGCTCGCGTATATTAGAGCTAATAATGATACAATTCACGCCATTTTCCTTTGTCCCAGCCACCATTTCAGTAAGTTTACTTTCTAGATGCTGCACAGAGCGAACATGCTCTAGCGCTGATACTGAAACAATATAATCATAGGTCAGCGGTGCAATGGAAAAGCCTTCAATATCAGATAAATGACCTCTAATCAGCTCCTCAACTCCATACTTCTTACTATTCATCTCCAACTGGTCAATGGCTGACGGTAATAAGTCCACACAATCCACGTACCCGATAGGCTGATGTCCTTCCTTAACGTACTGTCTCTGCATAAACTGGGCAATCGGGATACTATTACGTCCAATGCCAGCTCCTAGATCAAGCACATGTAGAGCCTCGTAATCGACAAATTGCTCCAAACCATCCAGTACAGTTCTCACCGGTTTATGCAACCAAGACCCCTCTTCAAACAATTGATAATGCTCATAGCAGTAATCATGATAGATTTTTTCTTCCGTACGAATGATCTCTATTCGATCCATAACATCCTCCAGAACAATATATTGAAAAACAAACGTCGACAAAACACCAGCAATGAGCTTATTGGCTGGTGTTTCCTTATTCATTTACTTGGGCAATAATTCGGGCAATTGAGGAATCTGCTTGAATACGTAATGGTAAAGCAATGACAGTAAACTTTGAAGTGTGGAGTAGCTGCTCTGTGTTGATGAGATTTTCAGCAATTAATATATTATGCTTAAAAAGAAGTGTGTGGATGGCATAGGGCTCATAGTCAGGGGATGGCATATCAAAGCCGACCATTTTCACCTTTTTGTCTATAAGAAACTGAGCAAATTGTTCTGTTAGTGAAGGATGCTGTGTATAATATCGCTCTTCTCCATAATATGCTCCATATCCTGTATGCAACAATAATATACTGCCTTCTGGTACAAGCTGCTCATAGCTTTCCTTATAGTCAATCTGAATATCACCAGCTACATCGAGGATGGCGCCTACGCCTATAAACTGCTCTAATGGAAGCTCACTGATATACTTCTCAATCTGCAGCAGGTGCATCGGTCCATCAATATGTGTTCCTGCGTGCATATTAATATTAAGCTGATGATTGCTATAACCATCCTCGGCAAACCTATGGCTGTGCACTAATGAGACCTCAGAGTCACCAGGATACACGGTCATCCTGTGCTCAATTGAATGAGATAAGTCTATTAGCTTGATATGGATCCCTGCTTTCGTAATGAATTGAGTACAATGTTCAACTATTCTAACCGATGCAATTCATTGTTTCAAGGCATTTCATAGTTCAAATGAATAGAACTAATATATCCTTCTTCTACTTCAAATGTTAAAAATGTCGTAAAGGATTCATCTACAATTCGGTACGCACAATTGTTAGGGTCAACTCGTCCATCTGGCTTCATTTCAATAGTAGGATAAACCTCTTTAAGCTTTTCTAGCGAATCGCCTACAACCATTCCGCTTGATGTCTGATAATTATAGTTTGTAACATCAATCGAGAGCACCCAAAATTGTTCTTTATTCTGTTTAGGTGAGAACAGCTGTAATTGCAGTCCTTCATAGCTTAAGTTTTTCACAAGTGAGCCTGTATGCGTATCTGCGCCTTCCGTTAGCTCCGTCACTGAATCTACAAGCGGTTCACCTAGCCAATCATCTAATTGCAGCTCATAATCCCATGCACGTAACGGGATGGCATGACCATTCACCATAATTTCAAATTCTGACTGTTCGCGGTCATTTTCTAAAGCATCACTCTCATCTGTAGCTGTTTCTGTAGCGTTAGGCTGGTCAGTTGGAGTACTGGTTGCAACGGGCTCGGCTGTCACCGTGACCACCGTAACAGGCTGAGCAGTTTGTACAGCCGTACCTACCGTTACCGTTTTAGTACTTATTAAACAAGCGGGAAGTACTGTAATCATCGTGAGCAGCATTAATGCTACAACCGCTCTGCGTATATTTCTTATCTTCACTTTCATTCATCCTTTCAAGTTAGCTATCTCCCTATAGCATAGCGGTATCTATGATTGCCGTTGTAGTTTACGTAAAAGCCATTCGCTACCGTATCTATATCTTCAAGCCTAATCCCAACTAAAAAATCTGCTTTCGGCCCTACACCTATCGACCCTACTGCAATTGGCTCCCCTTCAGCATTATGGATGGCAACTTGTTCATGATTCGTAGTAATAGATAATGAACCGTCATCGTTATATTCGCTGTTGTGCAGAAATTTACCACGAAAAATCGGCATATGCTGCTTCGTTGTGAAGTCAAATAGAAGCTCTTGCTCATGCCGTGTAATGCTTTTTAAAATAATTTCTGTATTATCTACTTTTAGTATACTTTGCTCCAGCTTCTTTACTTCACCTGTTAAAAGTTGCTTGCCTTCTGTTACTATACTAGGCTCAATGAATAGCTCTAATGGAACCTGCTTCTGTTCAAGCTTTATGGTGTAGCCATTTCCACTCGTTACGTTTTGCCATATCAAATCATTCATATAAAACAAACAATAAAACACAATGAGTAGTACCGCTGCTGTCAAAAAAGCATACATATTCCGTAAACCATTTCTATGCAATCTGCACTCCCCTTTCAGGCCTGTCAGCCGCTAGTTCAATAATGAATGGGCAAACAACACCCGTGCTAGCTGCTGTTCATACTGCACTTTATCTGCACCATCCTCTACATACCAGCATGCTCCCATTGTTGTTTCGATATATAGCAGCTTCCTAATGATAGACTGCGGGATGTTAAGCTCTCGTTCCAGATAATTGATAATGCTAATTATGGTATCCCGTAAAGCTGAATTCAAGTTATCGTCAAATTCATTCAATATAAACCGAGGTATATCGAATACCGCATCCCCTATGACGCCTTTCGGATCAATCACCACATATTGCCCATCCGATCCCAGCAGTATATTGTCATGATGAAGATCTCCATGCAGCAGCATTCTACGAGGATATGCAGCACTGACTTCGGCACAAAGCCGTTGTGCACCCTTCATATGTGCATATAGCTCCTGAGCCTGCTCTTGTCTACTCATATATTTGGTAATACGATCTACCCAGTCTAGATAGGCTGAAAATTTATGCTCTGGTTCAAGTGAGGTGTGCAGGTTACGGTAAACTGAACAGAAAATTGCAAGTCTTTGCTCTAGAGAAGCTATTTCGCGCAATGATTGACCTGGTTGCACCTGCTGCAGCAGCATAACAGCACGATCCGTATCATATGCTAAAAGCCTGCATACAGCTTTATGATTAAACTGTCGCAATGCTTCAAGCTCTGTCTTATATTCTATGCCTGAAGCTCTCGCTATCTTCAATACTGCTTCACCAAATTGCTGAGAATGGCATAGAAACACGATGTTAGCCGAATAAGAAGGGATAAACTTGTAGCTAGTTAATGACCATTCTTCTGCATAATATGTCAGGTAGGGCAACAGCTTATCATAAAAAGAATGACCAAATCCAGAAACAATGCTTTGCACTTCGTCCTTAGTAAATGAATAGAGCTGGTCTTCTGTATTCATTGGTTCACCTCAATTGTTAAGAGCCTTCGACCACAGTTGCTTTTTCCACTTATAGTCACGCTCTTTAGGTATCGGCTCTTTAAATAAAGACAAATCAGCTGAGGCTATTAGCTTAGCATCCAACGCTTCAATTATTAAGGAGTAGCCGCGATGGTGTATAAGATTTTCTATTTCAGAGCGATGGAAAGAAATTGCTGCTCTTAATTTAAGACGCATTTGCCAAAACAATAGTTGCCGATGAATCTCAGGATGAGACATATTTTCAACAATCAATTTCTCTTGATCTTCGGTTAGCTTATCATTTTTTATAGCTTCTATCACGATGCTTTGAAGTGCAATGAACCGTTCGCGTTGATAATCGGCAAGAAGGTCTTGAAGCATAGCGGTTGACCAGTGCAATTGCTGATAGTAACGCCACATCATATGCTCAATAACTCCCGAATGGAGCGATAACTGCGCTCTATGCTCTAGTAAATAAACTAAGGAAGATACAGGGATATACTGATGTAAGGTCAGTTGTTCACTCAACGGCAAGGAATGAATAAGAAGCTTAAGTTTTGTTAGCTCCTTCTGTACTACATGCTCATTTATTCCCTCGATAATTTGCTGTATGTCCAGTTTAGCCCACTCCTCTCGCTGATTAGCCTTCGCTTGCTTTCGTGTTGTTGAAGCTCTCCGGTAGCCCAATTGTCTTGGCAATATACTTAGCAACACCATCATCATTATTGCTATCGATAATGACATCAGCTAGCTGTAATAGCTGATTTTGGGCATTGGCGACGGCTATCCTTTTACCACCAGCCTGAAACAGACCCACATCATTCAAATGATCACCGAATACATGTATATCCGCAGGATCAACGCCTATATGCTTCGCCCACAGGTTTACACCTTCATATTTTGAAGCCTGTGGATGACCAAATTCAAGAAAATAATGATTAGCTATATAATAATCCTGCATCATATGAACGTTGACTTGACCGCTAAAACGCTGCTCAACCTCTAATTTTAACGGGAGCAGCTGCTCCAGCTCACCAATAAAGGCTAACTCTAAAGTTTTATGCCCCTCAGCAATAGATAGCTTCTCCACTTCAAAAAATCTAGGGTCATTAGGACGGCTATTATAAAATTGTTGCATGCCGTAGCTCTTGATCGGTTCATAATAGACACGTTCCTGCGAATGACCATCTAGACAAAAGTGAAAGGGTGATAATCCGTATTGCTTAGCGATGACTAATATTTCATTTCCTAGCTGAGAAGGCAGCCAATATCCATCTATCACTTGCTCTTGAACGACATCGTATACTAGCGCACCATTATATAATATGACCGGGTGCTTCCACGGTACATGCTGCACAACACGCATTGAGCTGCTTAAACTTCTTGCCGTAGCATAAGTAATTAAATGCCCTGCCCCAATCGCCTCTGTTAGCAGCTCAACCGTATATTGCGAAATGGTCTGATCCCCTCTTAGCAGCGTCCCATCTAAGTCAGTAATAAATATCCCCATCAGCGCAGCCCCCTTATTGTTAAGCGTTTATATAGTTAGCAAGCTCTTTAATATGATGAATATTAGCAAGTGGTGTGACGCCCATTGCTTTCAATTTAGAAGAATCTGCTCGATAGGAAATAAATGCTATGCCTGCATCCCCAGACGCCTTGCCGTCAATCCATGAATCACCTATCGAGAGCCATTGCTCTGACGCGATGTGATCAAATTGCTCCAGTACAGCATGAAAGCTAGCAGGTGAAGGCTTCATCGCAGACATACTCTCTCTACCAATAACGAGGTCAAAATAGTGTAGTATATGATTTTCGGTAAGAGCTGTTTGCGCAGCCTTCATCGCGTTATTGGTTATCACTACGAGCGTATACTTGCCCACTAGTTGTTCTAGTAATGGGAGAACGCCTTGCTCTAGCTTCGCTCCCTGCATCCCGACAACCTCAATCGACTCTACGATTTTCCACACTTCAGTAATATTGTCCACGCTCATGCTACCTGTTTCCATAGCTCTATCAATCAGCATTCCTGTCGTCAGCTTATCGATATCCATGCTCTCACTTAAAATTTTCTTTTCCGTTAAATAGGAGAACACCGCTTCCTTCATTGTTGCAAAATTAATGCTCGAGCTAAGTAATGTGTTATCCATATCAAAAATTATGCCTTTTATCTCATTCATCTCGAAATCCTTTTCTCCATACAGATACTAGAGTTGCAACCAACGTAAGGTCCGAAGGCTTCAATCTCGGAGTAACCATTTTTACGGTAAAATGAAATAGCTTCCTCTTGCTGATCCCCTGTTTCTAGTCTCATCGCGATATGATGCTTTTTCACTGCTTCCCGCTCTAAATATTGTAGCATTGCAGAAGCAATTCCTCGATTGCGATAAGGCTGTAGCACGTAGAAACGTTTTAATTCGCTCACATTGGGAGCCAGCTCAGTAATTGCTCCGCAACCAACTGCATTGCCGTCATAGTAGGCAACAACAAATTGTACCTCTTCGATCTTCGATTCGTTCACTTCTAATCCAAATACTTCTTCCGGCGGATATAGTTCCAATAAATATTGATCTAGCTGCTTTATTAGTTGTTGTAAATGTGGATGATTAGATTGCACTGCCTTTAACTGTAAACCTACCATAGCATTGACGCCTCCTAGAAATGATAATTGGTTTCCACGTTACTCCATAATTATTGTTCAAATAGTTAATTATGCTAATCATTAATAAAGTTAAGCTTGACGTATTCACGCTTCCCTCTTTAAAATTAGCATTAATTTCAAGTGTACCAAAATAAAACTAAAGGAGAATGTGCATGATCATTGGAGGAATTGTCATTGCCGTTATTGTGCTGTACGGAATTATCGTTTACAACTCTGTAGTTAGTAGACGTAACAAGATTAAAGAAGCTCTCGCTGCCATCGACGTGTATTTGCAAAATCGCTTTGACGCTTTAACACAGATCGCTGAAACGGTTGTTTCGTATGCCAAGCATGAACGAGAAGCATTAACTGAATTAACGATGATGCGTCAAAAAATAAGTGCTCTACCAGCTTCAACAGATAAAATTACACAGCTTGAGCAGGTTGAAGAAGGGCTTCGTAACATTAACGTGCAAGTAGAGGCATATCCAGATCTGAAAGCAAGCGATAATTACTTACATTTACAACGCACAATTAATGATCAAGAAGAGAAGTTATCTGCAGCTCGCCGCACATATAATGCTAATGCAACTAGCTATAACTCCTATATTGCTTCTATACCTAATAACATATTTGCTAGTATTTTTGGGTTTAAAGAAGCTGATTTACTTAATATTGACGAGTCCAAAAAAGCTGAGGTCAACGTTAAAAATATATTAAGGGGGTAGTATGCTATGCTTCCCTCTTATGAGGAAACACTTGCTGCACTTCGCATTCCTGAAGTCGAGCTAAAGCAGCTCCAGCAAGTGCACAAACGAAAGCTTAGAACAGCGATTAATTGGTTCTGGGTTAGCGCAGTAATCACGATTGCTGTCTGCTTTATTGTATATGGAGTAGCTGAAAGCGATGGATTATGGCCCATATTAACGTTATTATTATCGTTATTTTGTTTGATTCGTATCTTTTCTGTTCATGCAGCGAATAAGCGTGCTTACCGACTTGAATATAAGCATAAGGTCGTTGGACCTTTAGCAGATACTATGCTAAAGCTGGCAAATCTGCTTCACGAAACAGAAAATTATGAGAAATATTGTGATTATGCTCCTGAAGCATTTATCGATCGTGCATGGATCAGCAAAAGCGAGCTGTTTGTCACCGACATCGATGACATTACAGGAGAAGATTTATTTACAGGCAAATACGGGCTAACGGAATTTCAGTTTTCTGAGTTAAAAATGACGCGAAAAGAAACAACAACAGATACTGACGGTAACTCTACAACCACAAATGTAAAGATTTTTGATGGTGTATTATTTGCCGCTGACTTTAAGAAGCATTTTTCAGGGTTAACCGTTATTAGCACTAAGGTTATTAAAAGGGATACCGGCATCGGTAAGCTTGTAAGCAAATTTATTAATGCTGCTACCTCAACTGCTAATAAGCGAGCCAACCAGAAAATTGAGTTAGAAAATGCAGAGTTTAATCGCCACTTTATCGTACAAACAACGAATGAAATTGAAGCGCGTTACATTTTAAGTTCTGTGTTAATGGAGCAAATATTAAGCTTCGTTAACCAACATCCACATCCACTAGTTATCTCATTCCATGATTCCTACATGTTTATCGCTGTGTATTCCTCCAAAAACTTTTTTGATGACGGAATCGGGAAGAGCACGCCGAACGGAGAGTACAACCTACAAGGCATCTATAACGATCTAGCGATCTTCTTCCGGATAATAGAGGAATTTGATTTGAACACTAGAATATGGAATAAATAAGTACATGACATAGAACAAAGCAGATCAGACATCTGCTTTGTTTTTTTATATCAATTTATTCCTTAATCCATACATCCAGCAGTCTTTTTCTCGTTATAAGCTCTATAGTGCGTAAAAAAAACCAAATAAAACCAGCATAGAAGCCTATCCATGGATATTTGAATGCTGCTGGCTTGTTCCGTTCAAAGTTAAAATGTCCAATCCACGCAAAGCTGTAATGTAAAATAGCAAAAACCAATGTTACCCAGACATTAATAAACAAAAAAATCCAACCCAAAAATGCAAATAAAAACGCAAAGTAGTGGAGCTGCTGATTACGTCTATGTCTGTGTGCCAGCATATAATAACGCAGATCCCGTTGTATTATTTGCTCAATTTTCATATAACCCTCATCACACATTAATAGACAGCTTCTCTATAATAATATCAACAATCTCCTCTATTCTGAGCTCGTCTGTAACAATATGCTCATGAAATTGCTGATCGTTAAAAGCACTTACACATTTCGGAGTGTTCTGATACGTCCAACCACCAAGCTCATCGCCTCGCTTAGCTAAGCGCTGCTGAATCGTCTCCTCGGAAGCAATTAAGCAAAAATGATGCAGGTTACGGTCAATTTCCCTTAAACCATTAACAATGTAAGTGAAATTCTCTATTTTATATATGGTCATTGGGATAATTAAATGCTTGTTGTATTTTTGCTTTAATTGCTTCGCAGTTTGTACGGTTAACACTTTCCACAAATCCATATCTTGAAAATCATCTGTCTGTTCATGTTCATCTCTAAGATGCTCGGGAACTAGCTTTCTAAGCATATAACCAATCTCTTCAGGGTCAAAAATCATACTATTGCTGATAAATGACTGTAGCATATAAGCTGTCGATGTTTTTCCACTGCCAAAAGCACCATTAATCATTACTATCATTACGGCACCTGCTCTCTTAATTTTTTGGTTAAATGTCGATCACCACTCCTGCTTCCCTCAAACGTTTTGACAAATCTTCTGTTTACTTTAAGCTTCCTATGTTGCGCTTACCCAATACCAATGCTTATCGAGCTTTTTCATTTCAAGAAACTGACCAAAGTCTCGCTCCTCAGGTTTAGCTCCGTTCACTGTATAAATAAACCCCGAATAGTTATCTGTAACACCTCGATACGTAAAGAACAGGACTTGCATCTCCTTATCGTCTTCTACAACGATAATCTCACCACCACCCTTCGATAGCTTTTTATATTGCTCAGGCAGGGATACGACCCTATCTGACGTGTTCAAGGTGCCATCCAGCAGCATCGTCACTATCGCTTCACGTTCAGGCTGATGATACCGAAAATCCCAATCTAAAATAATCGACTGAAACGGTATTACTAGAGTGAATAAACATACGATAACATTTATCATTAGCGGTATTGCTTTTTTGGTAGGATTCGTTTTACTAAAGACGTAATAGATCAGTACTAGTAGTGTGCTGCTAAAAAAAATTATATAGCCTATAATATCCACCAAAGGTGCAATAAACGGAGATAGCATGTCAATGATATGGAAGCGAAACAATTTAAGAGCCAGCATTATAGCAGAGCATATTATCGCAATGCCGATCATCAACTTAAAAATGAGAGCCGCCTGAAGCTTATTGATATTCATTATTTCTTCTTGCTCATTCATAGTTTTCTCCTATTACCTCTATTAATTACAAATATTAGACTTATAACCATATCTATCTTAACATGTGCATATATCTTAGCTCAAAAAAGGAGGATTTTTTAATGGAAATAAATAAAACTTCAATTGAACAGCAGTTTGATGATGTCGCTCGACACTATGACGAGCAAAGAAAAAAGCTTATTCCTTGCTTTGATGATTTTATAGCATCGCCACAGCATTAGCTGAAGTGAGTAACGAAGCGCCTAAGGTGCTAGATCTCGGTGCAGGCACAGGTTTACTTTCCTCCTATATCGCAAAGAAATACCCTAAGGCTAGCCTTACTTTAATTGATTTATCCTCAGGCATGCTTGATATTGCTCGCAGCAGATTTCAACATAATAGTGATGTACAATTTTTTGCCGAGGATTACTGTAAATTTGAATACAAGGAGAAATACGATCTAGTCATTTCTTCCCTGTCCATTCATCATCTATCTGATTCTGAAAAGAAAGAGCTGTACCAGCGCATATCGTCCATATTGAATGATAATGGGGTGTTTATTAATGCCGACCAAGTACTTGGTCATACGACTTTTTTAGAGTCATTATATAAGTCAGACTGGAACAACTATATTGAACATAGCGGTTTAGCAGCTGATGCAATATCAGCAGCACGCGAAAGAACCAAATTAGACAAAATGTCCACACTACAGCAGCAATTAGACTGGTTACATGAAAGCGGATTTGTCGATGTGGACTGTGTGTATAAGTACTACAATTTTGTTGTGTTGTATGCAAGGAAGGGCTAGCACCTAATTGCTATAGTATCTATGGGGTTAACAAGCTGGTATTGATTTTTGTTTATACGCAGCAGTATAGCTACGGGTTTCATTCTCATAACTCATGCGTTTTGAGTCAAAAACGCTATTACCTCGTCAATGTGCTGGGATATGTCGTTAGGTGTACTAGGAATGGATCTGGTGGGAGTGATTCACTTGTTCGATTGTAATGCGTTACATCACAAAAGCGCTTGAAAATGCAGCGCACTCACCGTTGCGCTGCAAAGCCATTCTTTAGCTTGAATGAAGTTATTATTCAAAGTAACAATGAAATACCGCTTCAAAGCGCTTGAAAAATTGATGTCCATCTTCCCATGGCTCAAAGTGTAAATCCATTCTCGTTAATTCCCACGGAACGGGTGTTTGCTTGGAAGACAATTTACCTTCGGTAATCGGAGGCTCAACGACATTAGGAAACTCTTGATACCCAAATAAAAGATTTTCATGCATGCCAATGATCTCATATTTAGGTCCAGTAAAGCCTCGTTCCTCCTGCAGCTGATAATGATAAAAGATATAGCTGGCTGCCATCTCTGGACGAAGATAAGCAACTCTGCCACCAATCATTTCTGGTTTTTCTTTCCGTCTCCAATGCTCGACGGAAGTCGGCTCATTAAAATGGAACACATCAATTAACGGTATCCATTTACGTTTTTTCTCATGCCCTGGCCAATCCTCTAGCAAGTCATGTAAGCTCGGTATCACTTGATCAGGCTGGATGTCACCTTCCAACTGCTCGATATATAAAAAAGCGTCACGGCCAAAGATAAAGCCCGCTACAGTCATGCACAGCCCCTGCTCGATAAGCTGCTGTCCCGTATGCTCGCGCTCCATAATGTCCCTTGCTGCTTCTTCCTGTCCAGTCTTCACTTGTGCTCTAAACATAAGTCGGCTAATCAATCTATTCACTCCCTAGTGTGTTTGCCCATCATTAGCAGCTACTTAAATCTATTCGGGATCAATCTCAATTTTCCTGTTTTGATAATTATTTTCAGTGAAATTAAGCCCTACCAGTGAAGGTAGGGCTTAACTATTCGGAATCAATTCGCGATCGACAAGGTATTAGCGAACTAGACCTGCATCAATTGCTGCTTGCTTCTCATCGATAATTTCTTGGAAGCCTGCATCCAAGTATTTTTTCTTAGCTTCAGCATATTTCGCATCAAACTCAGCTTCAGGAGCAAGAATTACAGAAAGTGCTAGCTCTTGGAATAGGTTGTTAAGATCCGCTTTGTACTCATTTAAAGATTCAATTGGTTTAATGAACAATGGATCAGTTACTAGATATGGTTTTTGCATTTCTTGGTATTTCAACATATCTTCAACGATGTACTCATAACCAACTGGAGTCCAGAAAGATTTCAACGCTTCCAATGTTTCTTCATACGTACCATAAGAAGGAGATTCAATTACAAGTGCCCAGTAGTCTTTATTGTTGTTGTTAGATAGTCTAGACTCGCCATCGTAACCTTCGATTTTTACAGGAATACCATTTTCATCAAGATTGTAGTTTTGACCTTCAACACCATTTTGGAATTTGAATAGGTTTTCTGGTTGGCTCAACCATTCTAGGTACATCCAAGCAGCAATACGCTCTTCATTTGTTGAAGTATGGTTAATACCCATGATGAATCCGAATGGCCAGTTAGCGCGAACAGGACCTTCTGGATCATCAGTGTATACAGGAAGTACTGCAAACTCAGCATCAGGGTTATTCGCTAATACAGAAGAGAAAATATCTGTTCCGCTAGTGATATACTCACCGTAAGTTCCTGTACGACCTGCTACAAACTCACTTTTTTGCTCAGTTCTAATGTAGAACTCTTGGTCAATTAGACCATTTTGATATTGATAGTTGAAGTTTTTCAACCATTCTTCAGTGTAAGGAGTAGAGAAGTCCGCTACAGAAAGATCTCTGTATAGCTGATACTCATTTGTATCTAGCGGCCAATCAAATTTACCAATATTGAAATTGTATACGTTTGCTGGAAGTGTTGCAGAACCAACACCTAGACCTGCTTCCTTCCACTTAGCTAGAACTTCGTTGTACTTCGCTTCAGAAGTAATGTCTTCTACCTTCATGCCAACTTTTTCTACCCAGTCCTTACGGATAATCGATACCCAGTTAGAGAAGTCTGGTCTTTGTGCAAAGAAGAAAACATTTTTATCTTCAACTACGCCATATTGCTCTGCCATCTCTTTTGTATTTTCCCAATATGTTGGTGCGTAGTTTGCGATTTCATCCCAGTTAATTTCTTGCATTACTTCTTGACCATAGTAAGCCATTGCTTGTGGATAGTCATAATGGAAAATAATATCTGGAGCTTTACCAGCAGCTAGCAGCTGTTGATAGTCTTGAACTTCATTACTACGGTTGATTGGTACAAAGTTAACTTTAATATTGTACTTATCGCCAAATTCAGATTGAACCCAACGAGTATAGTAGTTATCACTTACATTCCAACCTTCAAATGCACGCTCGTATACTGGAATGTCCAGTGTTACTTGCTTCTCAAATCCGCCAGAATAATCTGCGAACCCAGCTGTTTCTGTAGAGCTGTTTTGAGATGGTGCATTTGTTGGTGCTGTGTTGCCGTTTGAGTTACTAGAGCAAGCAGACAATACGCCTACAAGCATACAGGATGCCAATAACAGATTTCCAACTTTTTTGTTCATCTTTATTTCCCCCTAGATGTTTAATATTTATCCTTTCACGGAACCTAGCATAACCCCTTGTACAAAATACTTTTGTAGAAATGGATATACTAACAAAATTGGTACCGTGGCAAAGACCACACATGCTGCCTTCAATACTTCTGGATTCGTTAGATCAGTTACAACCATCTCGATTTGTACCGCTTCACTAGCTTGTACAACTAGATAGTACAATTTAAGCTGCAACGGTCTAAGATCAACATTTTGCTTGATGTAGAACAACGCATCCATGTAGCCATTCCAACGTCCAACTGCATAAAACAGTGCGAGCGTTGCCATAATTGGCTTAGATAAAGGTAATACCATACTGATAAGAATTCTAATATGACTCGCACCATCAATTCTTGCAGATTCCTCAAGACTTTCAGGAATCGTACCACGAATAGAGCTACGTAAGATTAACAAGTTAAATGCACTAAATGCTGTCGGTAATACTAATGACCAGATGGTGTCCAGCATGCCTAGCTCACTGATCAATAGATATGCAGGAATTAGACCACCGCTGAAAAACATTGTGAACATGAACAGGAATGTAATCACCTTGCTGCCTGCAAGATCACGTTTCGTCAACGGATACGCTGCACAGATCGTTACAATCATTCCAATAGCTGTCGTTAATAACGTAATGATGATCGTTACATATAATGAGCGAACAATACTTTTATCGGCAAGTACTTTTGCGTAGGCTTCAAAATTCCAACCCTTTGGCCACAAAAATACTTTATTAGCAAGAACATAAGCGTTATCACTCATTGACTTTGCCACGACGTGCAAGAATGGAATCAAGCACGCTAGAGAAGTCAGAAGGATAAAACCGTAAATTAGAACATCCCATTTATCAAAGCGTTTCTGTTGAAAATACGAGGCGTTTTTTGCCATAGTTTCGAGTCCCCTTTCTAAAGTATTCCGTCTTCACCGAGTTTTTTCGAGACTTTGTCAGCTGATAATACCAAGATAAGTCCAATGACTGACTGGAATAATCCCAAAGCTGTTGCTCGGCTAAAGTTACCGCTTTCAATACCCCAACGATAAACTAATACCGGAATAGTTGTTGTGAACTCAGTTGTTGCTTTATTAGCTAGAGCCATAATTTGCTCGAAGGAGCCTCCCATAATACCACCAAGACTTAATATTAGCAAGGTAACGATCGTCATGCGAATACCTGGTATCGTAACATGCCAGATTTTTCTCATTCTTCCTGCTCCGTCTACGGTTGCTGCTTCGTACAACTCAGGGTTAATTCCTGTAATAGCTGCTAGGTAAATAATTGTTCCCCAGCCCATGCTTTGCCACACACCAATTGCAGTGTAGGTGAATAGCCAATGAATATCTTTTTGTAGGAATGGAACGCGATCCAAGCCTATTGATTCAATGAGGTTGTTGACCATCCCGCTTCCTTGACCGAGTAGCTGATAAGCCAAGGCACCGATTATAACCCAAGATAAGAAATGTGGTAAATACAATAATGACTGATTAATACGTTTGAAAAATTGATTCTTAATCTCATTAAGTAGTATAGCCAAAATAATTGGCATTACGAAGCTTAATGAAATGTCTAATACGTTTAGCAGCAACGTATTTCTTAGAGCGCGTGCAAAGTCTGGTTTTTTGAATAGCTCTTGAAAAATTTCAAAGCCAACCCATTCACTACCTGTAAAGCCGCGTGCGATCTTATAATCCATAAATGCGATGGATGCACCGAGCATCGGTAGGTACTTGAATACGATTACAAAACTAAGTGGAATCAATAATAGTAGATAAAGTTGATAGTTACTTGCTGCACGTTTCCATGCTCGAGCTCTGTCCGCTTTTTTAATTTGTTTTTTGAATAAAGCGGTTTCATTTGTTGTATTAATTGTTCCAGTGTTTTTCACACACTCACCTCCAGCGGTTTCTCGTTCGTGTTTGTTGTTTATGTCTGTATCATACCGAGGAGGATTTCACTTGAAAATCGTCTGATTTGATATAAAAAGGACTATTTTGATACGTTAGACGCTTTTGTTATGCGCTTTCATTGTGCGTTTTATCAATATAGTCCACCCATTAGCAAAACGTACTAGCCTGTTTAGTGCTTAAAAACTGGTCAAAAACAAATATAAAGCCCTCGACTTAGCTTACCTTTAGTCGAGGGCTTTACGCCATTCACTATTCAACTGTCTCAATCACTTTACTTTGTTCCGAACGATACACACTTGGGGTCATGTTCTCAATCTTTTGAAAGAAACGATTGAAGCTTCGTATATTGTTGTACCCCACTTCTTCGGCAATTTGAGCAATTGTAAGTTGTGTCGATCTAAGGAGTTCTTTTGCCTGCTTAATTCTCAATGAATGAACATAATCAATTAAGCTCATTCCAGTCATCTCGATAATAAGTTTTCGCATATAGGAATAGCTAATACCAATTTCCTTCGCCATATCTTCAAAAACAATATCTGTCCGATAGTTGTTTTGTAAATATTGCAGTATTTTGTCGCCATACTGATTACCTTCACCCTCAGTACGCTCAATCAAATAATTAATAATATCCTCGCAGAAGCCTACTAAGGCATGCTCGATATCATCTAAAGTCTCTGCCATCGCCAAATGCGTATAAATGTTTTTATTTGAAGAAAATAAACGCTGTATATTCACATTTTTTTCTCGCAAATGCTTAATCGTTGCACCAACTAATTGATGACTTACAAAAAGAACCGTATCTGGAGATACATCTTCCTGTGCGCTAATTTCATGTCGAATATTAGACAGCTCTTGCTTAACCTTCTCAAAATCAGCCTGATCAATCGCGCTTAATATCTTTTTCTCGCTTACCGCAGAATAAAAATTCTTCTGTTCGTTAAGAATGGTGCCTAACCAATAATGTACGCTGCCATTCCCATGCAGCATTCTTCTCTTCATTGCTTCAAATGCACTTAAATATTGTGCATTCACATCGGAATGGGAACTAGAAGGCGCACTTATACTAATCGATACGGATTGCTGAAAAATATCTTGCGCTTTATGTTGTAGCTGTGTAATGGTTGCCTTCAATTCTTCGGAATGATCGATATATTTTTCATCATCGGTATTGATAATTAAGACATAATAACCGTCACCTTGATAAATACACTTCGTATGTGCAGCTTCAATGATGATCTGATCAACCTCAGTTATCCACTTATATCGATGAAAGCTTCTTGTTTCTCTGCTGTTTTTTATCGAATATTTACGGTACGCATCTATAGAAAATAACACGACAAGAAAATGCTCCTTGTTAAACAGCATACGAATTTGATCGGTAATTTCCCCGCGAATTAAATGCTGCACTGCAATAACCTTAGCATCCTTCTCTCGCTCACCTAACAGACGATGCAATTCTGCTTCCTCGTCCTGCATACGTTGAAACGCTTCTTCAAGAAATTGTAGCTCATTACTCGACTTATCATGTTGATTTAGATGATTATTCACCATCATCACTAATTTTTGAATTGGTTTTGATAATCGCTTCGTAACAATTAATGCCAGTAAGCAACCAACCACTAACATTAATATCGCTAACACAGTGATGCTTTTCTGCATGCGGAACGTAGCTTCCATTTGTTTTTCTAATTCATAAATATTAACAGTAAGCCAATCTGTTTGACTTGAACGACTCCACGTTACTAATTGACGCTTACCATCTAATTCCCTAAACGTATGTCCGTCCCGTTCTCGACTACTTAATAAATGACTAAAAAACTCATCCTCAGATAAATTACTAAATAACATACTGCTATCTAAATGTGATATCACATAGCCATCTTCATTAATTAATAAATATTCGTTAAATCCTGCCTGCTCAGAGGATAAATAATGGTTAAATTGCGTTTCGTTAATATTAACAACGAGCGTCCCCTTCGTAGCTGTATTTAAACTATTTAAGGAAATCACATAGGACATAACAGATTTTTTATTGTCTTCATCCCATCTGCTATACCAGACACCTTTAATCCCTTTTCGTGACTCTAACGCAACGTCCATCCAATCAATGTTTTCATAATTTTTTAACGCTGTAATCCCACGATCGGTCGAAACCACATAATCCGTTCCCTCTAAATAGAAAAACGAGGAATAGATGCCCGTATTGATTTTATTAAGCGATACCAGTTCAGTTTGAATCGATGTTGCATTTCTAATATTCGATATATTATTGTTTAAATCGGATATCGATCGAATATTCCGTATTTTATCAAATATTTTAGATGAAGCGAGCCTTACGCTATTCTCCACAATGTTTTCCATTACTTCATCAGTAAGTTCACGATTAGCCTTAGTTTCAGCTAAAGAGGAGCCAGCAATCTCTTGCTCTGAGAAATTCAATATATTGCTGACACTAAACCATACTAAAATAGCCATTGAGATTAACATAATGCTCATTAATATCAATGATTGTTTGAGCAGTAATGGTATATTTTTCACAGCGGACTACCTCTTTCTTTGACTTAAACTTAGATGTCAATTCATATGGTGAACACGCTTACACTATAAGAAGTCGAATATGTTATAGGTTACTTGATGTTTTTAAGGCTGTCAACAGTTTACGGCTATTATTCCCCAGCTTGAAGCTGTATCGTTATGCTATAATCTCCATTTAAACCGCTCAAAGTTGCGCTCAAATCTTCCCAATTTTTAGAAATAAAATCATTAGGTTCATAAATATCCCAGCTGTTCATATTCGTCGGATCCGCATAACGCAATACTAGCTCAGCAGGAAATAAACATGTAGCAGCACCATTGCATAACATATGTGTTAGAAGCTTGTGCCACTGATCACGATAAGTTGTGAATTGCGAATAGTCCGTTACACGACCCTTAAGGGGCTCATCACCTGCTTGGGCTTGTCCATACACAATCAAACCTTTAATTGGTTCGACAAGCTCTATTGTACCAACCTGCTCCGCCAACTTCGCTAGCTCCTGCAAGCCCAAGTTATCCACAATCGCTAGCGATTGCTTCGTTGAAAGCAGCATATAACCAAGATCATTCATATAAATATCGCTTTTTCCTGCTGCTGGCCGATTTTTAATACCGATCTGCTCCGCTAATGCCAATAACTCTTCATTAGATAATTGGGCTAACGTACCAACACCAAGCTCATCAGGCAGCTCTCCATACTCACGCGTATAACCAACACTGCGTACTTGGCCTTGTCTTGCTCTGCGATCTCTCATCAGCACTAGCATTAACTTCATTACATATGTATCTCTCTCTAATTGATTCAAACCATCCGCCTCCCAAACCAAACCTGTATCTTTTATTGTAGCACATATGACGTAAAAGTCGTAATTTAACGTAGTTATCCACTAGATGTGGATACTTTGTGTAAAGATCATACTAATTCTTGATTTTTTTATATAAAATCTGATATATCCACATGTGTATAATTTTTATATCATTCTTTATATCACTATTATCCACAATCCACATAAAAAGCGATCTTCCCTTCGCGGAAAGATCGCCCTATTACTAACTTATTAAAGTAATGAGTACTGATTTTATATATCCAAGGTCGACTATTACAGGCCAAGCTGCGAGCCTTTTTCAAGACGTAAGATTTCCTTTTCACCTGTTTCAGCAAGCTCACGGAACTGAGAGATCGTTTCTCGCATTTTTGGCAAAGCTTCATTTTTATAATTACTAATTGACTCTAGCGCAGTTAAAACATCTGTAAATGCTGTTTTTAATGTATCTACCGAAATGCTTGCCTCCAGCGCTTGCTTATGAATCGCAGCACCTTGGTCCTTAAGCATTCTTGACGTGCCGCTAATTAAGTTATTCGTTGTTTCGTTAAGCAGCTCGATCTTTTTTAGTACAATCTTTTGATTATATAATGCACTAGCTACCGTTACCGCAATTTTTAGTGCAGATACCGTTACATTACGCGCACGATCAACGCCTCGGATAAGCTCCTTATTATTTCGAATGACAACTTCCATGGCCATAATCCCTTGCTGGTTAACAACAAGCATTTGCTGCAAATCCATTACACGTTGACGCAACGGGAAGAGCACTTCCTCCGTAATAAAACGAATTTTATCTGGCGATTCGTCACGCTGCTTCGCTGCTTCGATTTGCGTCTCGATTTCGCTATCCATATACATACCTAGCTCAATTTCCTTCTGCAATCGTTTCGTCAGCTCACGCAATGTTTGCTGCTCAAGCCCTAGCGTCGTATTATCATTACGTAACACCTGCTTGCCTTTATCAAGGGATAGTATAATATCAGAAATAACAACATCTACTTTTTGATATTTCGTAAAATAGCTGCGCAAAGGATTAAATAACTTCCCAAGCAGTCCTGTTTTCGCAAAATCAACTGCACTAGGGTCTAAATCCTTCAGTTGCAAATGCAGCTCGGATAAGCCCTTTGCAACCTGGCCTCCTTCATCACCCGCTTTGGAGAGATTTCCTACCGTCACTTGAAGTAAATTATTTTTTTGCGCGGAGGCACTCATCGTAGAAAGACCAAACTTCTCGATCGATTGCAATATTTCGTTGCGCTCGCTATAAGAGTCTACATCAATTTTAATAATTGATTCAACGTTATTACGCGCCTGCTCACGAAGCTTTTGCACCTCTTCTGGTTCTGGTTTAATTTCTTCCTCAATAACAGCTTTAATTACTTCAGGCTGCGCTACTTCCATACTAAATGACATAAAATCCCCTCCAAAGCTTTTTCATATATCCATCATTGCCAAGCTAATGAACCTACAACTGCACATTTAGTAGTGAACCGATTTTGTAGACGACATCATCAGTATCTGCGTTAATGCTTGCGGCCTCATTAATTTTCGATATTTCTTGTAGCTCCTCGAGGTCAGCGTTGTAGCCAATCGTATAGATCGGTATTTTGTACGCTTCGATCAAACCTTTTATGTCCTTTAATTTATGTCCTTCGTTCGTTTGACCATCACTTAATACGAAAATAATCGGACGAATATTCGCGTTAACAGCTAACTGCTCCTGTAACATATTAATTGCTACAGTAATCGCATCAAAGGTTGCTGTTCCTCCACCTGCCTGCAAGCTTTCCACCGCACCAACAAACATCGACTGTTGATTCATATCGTATACACCAAGCGGCAGGTTTATCTCAACACTAGTAGAATAAGAGACTAGGCCAATACTATTATCTCTGCCTAAATACTTCTGACCAGTTAATAGCGACTCCTTAAGACGACTTAACGGATCTCCATCCATACTGCCTGATACATCAGCAACAAACACGGCTGCTACTGGCTTGCTTACGTTTTTCTTCTCTTTCCATACACGCTGTGCAGCTGTTAACGTAGCACCGTCTATACCATTTAATTGTGATTGATACTCTTCTAAGCCGTTAAAGCCATTTTTCTTAGCAAGCTCCTGATACGTTTCTTGCTTGACAAAATCAGCAAATGCCTTCAATATATCTTGCTTCTCTTTCGACAAATCTCCTAAGCCGTACAACGGGCTATCATGTCGTGCACCAAACGGTGTAAATTCATATCCTGCTTTAAAATCAGTGGCGTTGACAAAGGTTTGATACTCTAGCACAAAGGCATCAAGCATCCCTGTTTTTGCCGCTTCACGCATTTGCAGCGTGGTAGAAGCGATAAATGGCACATTTGCCTGGAAGCGTTCAAAGCCTGCCACCGCTTTTGCACTCAGCAAATCATTGGCGTCAAAGCCTTGCAGCGCTGTTACGAGAAAGTTCAACCCCGTTGAGCTAGCAAACGGATCTGTATAACCCATCGATAGCGCATTATCAGCGATTGCCTCCGTAATGGTGTTGACGTTAATCTCTCCATATTGTTCAATTAATTGGTCATGCTTCGTTTTCGTAGTAACAATGCCTGTCACATTACCAACTAGTCGATCTGTAATAAGGGTTGTTTTCACGCCAGCTGCCTTGACCATTTCTCCCCATAACTCATTAGAAGGCGTAAAGGCATCTGGTACGTATTTTCCAGAACGAATAAAATCTGCTGCTGTACCTGAAGCGATATTACGAATTTTTACAGATGCTGGCTTGCCATTAACCTGAATCCCTTGCTTATTGAACTGCTCTGCAACCTCGTTCAACCAGCCATCAACACCCGTTCCAGATTTTTCAGTAGAAGAAAAGATCTCGACGAAGTTATTTGTTGAATTCTCAACTGAGATTGCAAACTTATCAATTTCGGGAAGCGTATCTGCGATCGACACAGGGTTAATATCAACCTGCCCTTTAATCGGATCTGCAGTTGTGACCTTAATTTTCTTCATCATTTTTTCTAGACGTTTATCAGCTGCTTCTAAACCATCAGCTGGACCTCCATCTCCAGAGTTGGAGGTGAGCGATACGCCGATATAAACGAGTAAAAAGACACCAACGACAATCCCTATAAGAGTTATTACCTTTTTCTTCACTTGTGTGCCCCCTCTGACTACTTATAAAATTTCGTTTGCTCAATCAACACATTAATTTCCTTCATACAAGGCATCTCATCCAAATCACGATAGTCATTGCTGCTTAGTAAAGTTGTTTCCAATATCAGACGATCCAGCTTCGTTAAGATTTCCTCATTGGAGCTAATGTAGCCTTGAACATACGTTGTATACTCCTTATGCAGCTGCTGCTTTTGAAGCAATACTTTCGTAGAAAACATTTGCTGAGCTTGGCGCGTATTTATTTGATCGAGCTTAGAAATTTCACTACCACGTAGCTTATTAATTAAACCTTGAACATTCATGTTGAATAGCTCTTCTACACTTTTTATGACGCTAAGAAAGCGATTGTAGCTTAGCTCATTTTGCTCAAATCGTTGGCGGAGCAGATCAAGCAACGCTTCCTTCTTCTCTTCCATTCTACCGACCTGCTCAATTGCGAGGTTAACCTCCATAGGGTAAATGCGATGGTTACGATAGCGTTCAAGCTGATCGTCGAAACCAGCATCCGAATCTTCCTCTTCGCGAATATATATTTTTCCTTGCTCCTGACCTTTAAACAAATATAAAAAACTAACATAAAACACAACGATCCCACTTATGATTAGTATCGTTAATGCAATAGATTTAACGAATGTTGAACTGCTGGTGACACTCAGTCCTAGCATGCTAGGAGAGAAAATTACGACATTAAGAATGACTACCCCGATTAATATACCGATAAACTTAAACAGTCTCATCCGATTGCCCTCCTGCTCTATCAGCTGTACACTCATTCATTTTACCACATAAATTATGTAAGTTAATGGTTGTTTTTCTACTTTTGCATCTATATTCATTGATACGAAATTTTTTCTACTTCGTTTCATCATATGTTGTGGACAGTCAATATAGAAATACTTGTCAGCCCTTAAGGAATAGTTCTTTACCCCTCAATCTAACAAGTGCATAGTTACGCGAAAGCTAGGCATAATATGGTTGGCTAGTTGTGTAGAAAAAAAGCGAGGATGGGGATTATGAGAAAGCAAAATAATAAGCAAAAAGAAAACCAACGTGAACGGCTCAATAGTAATGATGAAATGCAATATCCAAAGCATCAATCGAAGCTTGGCAATGAATTCGCTGAAGAATTTAGCGAAGGAGCTTACGGCGCTCCAGGAAAAGAAAATGAAATGGAAGATGAGCAGTAAGTAAACATGTTAAATAAGCCCTGAAGGTGAAGCTACACCTTCGGGCTTATCTATCAATAAGAAGCAATTGCATGCTACTTGATTGCTACTCCTTTTAATCCTTTAAGATAGCGATTAGATGCAAAGCATTTCTGTCCATTAATCATAATAATTTCACGCCTTGCAGTATCAATCTCTGCTATATTATCTTTATTAACGACAAAGGAGTTATGACAGCGATAAAAGCGAGAATCAATATTAAGGACATCCTTTAGCTTATAATAAAATTCTACTTGTCGGTTCACGGTGTGGAGAATAAGCTTATGCGGCTGCAAAGCTGTTTCAAAAAACAAAATATCATTATAATCTACACTGATCATTTTCTCGCCTGACTTCACTTGAAACAATTTACGATTATTGTAGTTGTTTTTCATATAGCGATTATAGGCTGTTTTTACACATTCCAGCACTCGTTTTTTAAGGTCTGTGTATTGGTCCTTAGAAATATAGTCCATTGCCTCTACTTTATAAGTAAACGTCAAATACGTAAGTTCAGAATGTGTTGTAACAAACACAATGGAGCCTTGCGGATCATGCTCGCGAATTTCAGCAGCAGTTACAATTCCATTCTTTTCTTCCTTCAAATCAACGTCCATAAAATACAGTCCTACGACATTGTTTTTCTGTACATAATCAATAACTTCTTTCGAGTGTGCTGTAGAAAGTGTGATCTTCATGTCCAAATTTTCAATCATAATATAATCTGAGATGTACTTCGTCAATTGACTACGTTGCTCATCATTATCTTCACAAATAAAAACCTCTAGCATGAAACGCTCCTCCTACTCTGCAATTTCTAGTACTTGAGTGAATTTCCCATCAAGGATTTGTGTATCTAGTGTTACATTGTTGCAGCTTGCAACAATATCACGCAAATTATTAAGCCCTAAACCGCGATTAGGCCCCTTCGTCGAAAAGCCTTTTTCATAGATTTTATGCAATTCAGGTGTCGTTGGTCGACTGCTATTCGAAACGATAATTAACGTAGAGTTACCTTTTCGGACTAAAGCGACATGTACAAATGGCTTTTTACATTGCTGTGCCTCTTCAATCGCATTGTCTAGTATAATCCCAACACAACGACATAGATTTACTGGGTCCATCCGCAAAACCTCAATCGGTTCTACTACTTCAACATTAGCATCAATATTCATTTCTTGCGCCTTAATAATTTTTGAAGAAATAATCCCTTTAACCTCTTGTATCTTTAGATTATGTAGGGAACCAAGCTTATACGAATTAGACTTCATATGCATGCTAATCGGCATAATATTGTTGTCAAAATAGTGCTCTAGCTTATCAATTTCTCTAGCGCGAATATACTCTGACATCGACAACAAAATGTTAATATAATCATGACGGAATTTCTGCATATTCGTGTACATCTGCTCTAAATTTTCAGTGTATTCCTGCAAGCGCTCATATTGAACTTGCTGATTTCGCATATTGGCTTCTTTGACAATCATTTTTGTTAATAGGATACATACACCAATTAATATTGCGAAATAAAATATAAACAAAATACTATTTGCACGTATATTTTCATCAGAGAACCCTGATTGTTTTCCAATTAATATGTTTATATAGAAAATTACTAACGTTACAATGCTTAATGTCGCAAAAACTGTACCGTAAGAGCGCATAAAGCTATCTTGCTTAAAAAAATTAGAAAATAAGTACGAAAGCACAAAGCTCAATAAAAGTGTAACAATACAATTAACAACAAGTAAAGCACTCAATATTAAACTTGACTGACTTCTATCTATTGAGATGTCCAATAAAAATAACATTGATGAGTTAATATAGTCACTCATCACTGATATAATGAGAGCAATAACGGGAAATACAATTCCTGTAAACACCTTCCGGTGAAAAATGACAATTAAAGCAACCCAATAAATTAGCAATAAAAATACTCCAATAATTCCTTGCCACAAATAAAGCGGATATCCTAAAACACCTCCGCCTAACACCAAAGCAGCCAATAGCTTCTTACTAAATTGATACTGAAATAAAATATATATTGAGAAAGCTATTGTAATCGTCTGGATAGTAGTATTGATTAAATCATACATATGAAAACCTCTTATCAACCTATGATATTTGTTACTACGGGATTATATAAAATTACTATAATCTATTATATCATGATAGGTTTAAACATAAACTACATATTATTCGATAAATTATTACAAATAAATAGACTTTTCCAAGCCAGCATGCTAGCCCAGAAAAGTCTACTGTATCCTTGATTAATTATGCAGAAAATTATTTAGATTGCTTTAGTAGTTCCATTGGAATTTTTGGCTCGTGAGTGAAATACAAGCATGCGCTTTCCAAAGCTTGCTCCCCGCTCTTCATAGCGACTTTACCCATTAATTTTGTAGCCATACCTTTAAGACCTTGGTTCTGTTTCAAATTGTTCATAATTTTTGACACTCCTTTTCATAATTTTATATGTGAGTGGTAGGATCATGACGATTTGAATCGCCACGCCCAACATAAGAAGACTCTTAATGAATGGATCTGGATACAATAATGCGATTATTGTAATCACAGAGCACGTTACTAACGCTTTATTGCGTAGTGAACGTCTTCTTGCTTCTCCTATAATCGGTGACTTGTCTGTGTCTGCAGGAGCAAAAAAGTACAACAGTGTTAGAAACAATAGTCCACAAGCAATAACCAAAAGGTTATTAAAAGGGATATACTGGCTTAGATAAGGTGAGCCTACGAATAAGACAAGACTAACGATGCTACATACTGTACTGGAATTAGCATGTAAGCCGTATGAGTACTTTCTTACTGCAGCATATGCTAGATGTAATATGAGCGTCTGAAGAAATAAGTTCAAAATAATTGCGACACCGTACACAATAATGGCCTTCGTCACATTGGTTAGTATCGTCTCAATCCCGAGCTTCATCTTCAAATAGTCGATGTGATCGCCTTGTCGCTCACTGTTCATCCAATGAGCCAAGCGACTTGCGATTGTCTCAGTTAGTCCCATCTTTTGAACAACTTCATCTTGCATTTGCTTCACCTCTCTATGTCCTTATTCTAAAACATTGGGACAAGCTATGTACGTTTTCATCATATGATGCTACTTATTCATCGCATATGTTTTATTCCTCTGAAATCTCATCTCACAATCGTTATTTTTTTGCTCTCATTTGATAGTTTAATAGAGTTAACTACTTTATTTGACGCGGCTTACCTAAAGGGTTTTTAGACTAATCTACTATTAAAATAACTAATGTTTACTAGATTAACAATATACCTAAGAAATGATTTTTATTGACAGATTTATATCACTTTGATTATAGTAAATATCGTTAATGAAAAAGATTATCATTATCAAAATGATAGAGTGAACAACATTTATTTAGGAGGTTAATCTATGAACGTTCAGAAAAAAGCTTTAATCTTCACCACATTAATTTTAGTTTTACTGCTTAGCGCATGTGGGTCAAATCAAACAAAGGAAACAGTAGCCGAAACAAGAACCTACAGCGGTGTAAGCGGAGAAGTTCAGCTACCTGCAGATCCCGAGCGAGTTGTTGTAATAGACCAAGATTATGTTGGAGATGTGCTTGCCTTAGGAGTAACTCCTGTTGGTGCAGGAGGATGGGTGTTCGAAACACCATATTATTCAGAATTATTAAATGAGGTTGAAAATATTGGTGATAAAACATCTACTTCTGTAGAATCCGTAACGATGCTAAATCCTGATACGATTATAACATACGACGATACGCTGACAGAACAGCTATCACAAATCGCCCCTACTGTGCTTATTCCTTACGGTACATATGATTATCGTGAACGACTAATTGAAATTGGTAAGATTCTAAATAAAGAGGAAAAGGCACAAGAGGTGCTTGCCGAGTTTGATAAGAAGGTTGCAGAGAAAAAGGATGAGCTATTCAAGCAAGTCGATCCTGGCTTGAAGGTGGTTATTATTGAGGCAAGCGATAAGGAAATTTTCCTATACGGTAAATCGTTTGGACGTGGTGGTGAAATCTTCTATAACTTATTCGGCTTGCATGCAACGGATAAAGTAGAAGAAGCTGCCTTTGAACAGGGCTGGGCTCGCATTTCGTTAGAAGCTATTCCAGAATACCTTGGTGAAGCCGATCATATTCTTTGGTGTTCGAGGTGAGGATGTAGGTAATAGCAATGCCAATCTTCGTGAGCAAGAGATTACAAAATTGTCCACTTGGAAAAACCTACCTGCTGTCAAAGCCGGTAACGTTCATACGTGCAGTGTTCAAAGCTTTTACTTTAATGAAATTTTAGCTCTAACTCATCAATCGGACTTTATTGTAGAGAAGCTCACGACTAACAATTAATTAAGTTAAACTTGAGGACTACTCGAACGATGACAGGCTGTTCTACTATACAGAAAAAGACACTTGGTATCAATACCAAGTGTCTTTTTCTGTGACCATCTATTCTTATTAGGAAACTGGCTTAAGAGGCGCAGCTTGCCATAAGTTGCTTGCGCAGGCTTTCCAAAATAATCGTAATCTTGTGATACAATTGTTGCACTTGTTCCTTCTTAACGGAAGCCTGACGAATATCCAGTTGGATCGCTGCTGCCGTTTGACTGCGACGAACACGAACGAGCAGGTCATGTAGGCAATATTGATCCGCTTGAATCGGAACTAAATGCTGACATAATTCCTCTTCATACCAATATACAACTGGGAAATCACTTTGCTTGCAAATTGAACCAAATTCCCCTTCAGCTCGTTGATTACGTCTTCTTTGCAACAAACCTAAGTGGTTGTCTAGCAAGCTAATGCTTTCCAAAGATTCTGAGCTTAAATAGTGGAAGCAGCCGATCTCATCATAATTTCTCAGCATAGAACGCCAGTTTTCGACTACACCGTAGGTTTTACCACCATAGCAATAGTCAATCACTTGTTCAGCAATAAACTGATATACAACAGGAATATCAACACCATACTTTTGTGCAGTTTGTTGAACAATACCTAATTGGTCAGCAGACAATGAATAGGTTAACGACACCATCTTCAAATGCTCTTGTCTTAATAGCTTTCTCGGCTTCATATGATGGTTTTCAAAAACTTCGCTTGACGAAATGATTTCCATATTACGCAATAAACGATATGAGGATAAATTGCCCAGTTGGACAGAATAACCACTAACTAAGGATTTAAACAACATATCTTCAAAGCACTTCACACCATAGTCGTCAATGCAGATCGCATGGAATTCAATATACAAATAGCGTTGTTGTGCATGCTCTAAAAATTTAATGCGCCAAGGGTACTCCTCTAGCAATGGAATACTTGTCTCATCAAAAACAATGTGTAGCTCAGGTAATTTGTCAATACGTACTACTGAAATATCCCAGCTTTGCATAGGCGGAAGCTCTTTTACATATTGAATATATTGCTGTTCACTCTTCACATATTTAAACCTAACCTGCAGCGATGCATGACCGCTAATTGTTCGATACAAGGCATTCTTAAGCTCATCATAGCTCATATTTTCTGGCAGTGCATACAGATAAGGCTTGCGATGAATAGGACTGCCATTATAAAGCATCATGCCAGCTTGCAATTTTGTCAGTTCAACAGAAAAATCTCCAGGGTCATCAGACTGATATCGGCTATAAAATAACAAGGTCTATTCTCCTCCTTGGTTCTTACATTCATTCTGGCTTTGTACGAATAAGCAACAGCATAATGATTGCAGCACAAACAGTTAAACCTATTAAATAATTTGCTAAAGCGTATAAATGTTCACCAATTCCATTTAATAGAATACCGACTACTTTTGTTACCCAATATGTAGGTAATATTGCTACAACATCTCGTACTATGATTGGCAGCTGATCACTTGGCAGCAGTAATCCACCTAGTACAGCGAACACTAGCGCAATCATAATCAACAGAACCCAACTGGAATTTTTACTGCGCGTGGAATTTACAGCTATTAAGCCAATTCCAACAGTAATAATATTTAGTAAAGTATATGCGAGCAGTACAATAGAATATTCAATAACAGTCAACGGTAATTGAATACCAAGCACAAGATTACTAAATAATATCACCACTGATAATTGTATGATGCTTACTGCAAGAAACACTGCTACAACTTGACAATTAAAACTAAGCTTACTATGTACTCCAAGTAAAATTCGCTTATCTGTCGCATACTGGCGATCGCTATAAAAAAGCATTGTGTTACTAATCGTTATACAGATCAATACACCGATTATCGAATTCAAAATGACAGCGTATTCAAGATCATAGCTTGGCTTTAATATCTGCACAAGCAGAAATGAAGCCAATAACGGTAGGAGCAGTAACATGATTAATAAAACTCTTCTTTTCAGCAAGCGTCTTATATATAGTTCAAATACTTGCATTATATTATCCTCCAATGCAGTAGACATTAATGAATTGTTGGCTGGGAGGCATATCTTGATAAACCACTCCTATTCATTAAGCATGAATACATTAGCTTTAGCTTAGGATTGACAACATCCATCTGCAGAAGTTTATCACCGAGGATTGATTTAATGCGCTGTATCTCTTGTTCACCATTAGCATTGACTTCAACAACCATCGCTTGCGCTTCTACATCGCAAATATTATATTCACCTAACTCAGCTTGCAGCTTAGTGGCAGATTCAGCTAATTGAAGTCGCACCAATGCACAGTATTGATGATGCTGCTCCAGCAATTCATCTATTTTGCCCTGGGCAATGAAATTGCCTTGCTGCATTATGCCTACATGTGTACATAGCTCTTCAATCTCATCAGCATTTTGCGATAAATAAACGATGGTTACGCCAAGCTCATGTAATTGACGAATACTTTTAAGTATTACTTCACGCATGTCCTGCTCTATATCCTTTGTCGGCTCATCAAAAATGACGACATCCGGCAAATGCACAATACCGCAAGCAATATTAAGCAGCTGCTGCTCTTTTGCAGTTAGTGAAGACGCTCTACTTCTGCGATCTTCCCATAACCCGACAAACTGTAATGCCTGCTCCACCTGCTGCTTTAGCCTTTTACCACTGTATTTGTAGAGCCTACCGAACAGCAGTACATTTTCATATACAGTAAGATCATAGAGAAGTGATTTCTTATATGGAACATAACCAACTCTACGATTAGTGCTTGCATTAATTCGCTCATTGAACCAAGTCAGCTTACCGACAGACGACCTTTCCAAACCTAGCATAACTTGGGCTAATGTTGTTTTTCCTGAACCTGCTGGCCCGATTATCCCGTATATGCTTTGATCTGGAATTGTAATAGAGACGTCTTTAAGTATGAGTTGATGTTTATCGTATCCATAGCTTATGGACTCTCCTCTAAAAACGGTACGCATCACTCGTATTCCTCCCATTTCAGCTACAACCTACTTAACGTAAGTTTAGCATGATGTTTAGAAGAATTACTCGAACTATCCTAACATGACGATTCAATATAATAACTGTATATAATTTGACATAATTGTCATATAACTAACGCAATTATTAATCCTCGATTGCTTGATTGCTTCAAAACTAAAATTAATGATAAGTGTGTTGGAGTATAAAAATAATTAAACATTGGATGATGCAAATTCAGTAGAGTATTTTGGAGGAAAAGATCTTGATAAGTATTAATTTACCACAAAATACAAATAAAAAATACCATTAGCCAGAGCTAATGGTCAGATTGATGACAAAAGGGGTTTAGAATCGTCGATTCTAAACCCCTTTTAGTATTTTTATATGTAGAAGTGTAAATCAAGCTACTTTTATTCACTCTGATTATGCGTATTCTGGACGTTGCC
>Ga0180216_1000280_pt1 | contig 56739 bp, 45 predicted proteins | sample eDN3rd37CBELigMG_FD_128879 | JGI IMG/M metagenome (GOLD analysis project Ga0180216, IMG submission 128879) | Enriched Miracle-Growth compost microbial communities from Emeryville, California, USA - eDNA 3rd pass 37_C BE-Lig MG (version 2)... ...
ATGGCCCACATGAATGCGGCGAGGCTGGCGCCCCCGAGAAGCAGGGCGGCGGGGATGAGATAGATGAGGACGCTCATGCGGCGCCGCCTTCCGGATAGTGGCCCGGATAGTGGCCAACGGCCGGCGCTCCGGCGGGTTTCGCGGCGGGCGCCTTTTCTCCCGCGCGCAGCAGCCTGAGCGCATTGGCGATGACCAGGATCGACGAGCCGGACATGGCGACCGCCGCGATCAATGGGGTGACGAGCCCCACGAAAGCGATGGGCACCGCGATGATATTATAGACGAGGGCGAGCGCAATGTTCTGGCGGATCAGCGTTCCGGCCTGCTCCGAAACCTCGATGACAAACGGCGCCGCTTGCAGGCTGTCGCGCAGGAAGACCAGGTCGGCGATATTGCGGCCAACATCCGCGGCGGTCGCCGGGGCCATCGACACATGGGCCGCGCTGAGCGCCGGCGCGTCATTGAGGCCGTCGCCCACCATCAGCACCTTGCGCCCGGCCTGCGTCAGGTCAGTGATGCGCGCCACCTTTTCGGCCGGCAGCAAATTGGCGGCGTACTGGCGCACGCCAAGCCGGCCAGCGATATCGCGGCAGGCGCCTTCTGTGTCGCCTGACAGGATTTCCACCGATTTTCCGGCCTGTTGCAGCGCGTGGATCGCCTGGGCCGCGTCAGGCCGCAGGGTGTCCTCGAAGGCGAAACGGGCGCATGCGCGGCCGTCCCGCGCCAGCATCGCGCCGGACCAGGCGGACGGGCGCCCGGCGCCAGCCGCGTCACCATCCTGATCCTGGCCAGTATCGCCGCCAGCCGCCCAGCCAGGCCGACCCAGCCGCCAGAGCGAGCCCTCGCGCCAGCCCTCAATGCCGAAGCCGGGAACTTCCGTTACGGCGTCGAAGGCGATGGCCGGCGCATCGTCGCCGGCCGCGCCGGCGACCGCGCGCCGGGCGATGGCCTGCGAAAGCGGATGGCGCGACTGGCCGCCGAGCGCCGCCGCAATGGCAAGCAGGTCCGGCGCGATCTCCTGGGCGTTGACCAGTCGCGGCTGCCCCATGGTCAGCGTGCCGGTCTTGTCGAACACCACCGTATCGATTTCGGTGAGGCGCTCCATGGCTGAACCGTCGCGCACCATGACGCCGCGCTCAAACAGGCGCCGGGCGGCGACAACCTGGACGATGGGCACGGCGAGGCCGAGGGCGCAGGGGCAGGTGATGATGAGCACGGCGATGGCGATGGTAAGCGCCTGATGCCAGTCGCCGCCCATGACCAGCCAGACGATGAAGGCGATCAGCGCCGTCAGGTGGACGACAGGCGCATAGAAGGCCGACACCCGGTCGGCGATCCGCCGGTAGCGCGTGCGTCCGCCTTCGGCTGCTTCCATCATGCGCACCATTTCGGCCAGGAACGAGTCTCCGGCGCGGGCAGTCGCTTCCAGCGTCAGCGGCCCGGTCAGGTTGAGGGTGCCGGCCCGCACCATGGAATCTGGCCCCACTGACTGGGGCCGGCTTTCGCCGTTGACCAGGGAGCAGTCGAGGTCCGAGGCGCCGCCCACGACCCGTGCGTCCACCGGAATCCGCTCACCCGCGGCGATCAGCAGCCGGTCGCCCGTTTCAATCTCGTTGACCGGTCGGTAGTCGCGGCTGCCGTCCGGCGCGATGACGACCGCGCCGCGCGGGGCGAGACGGGCGAGGCCAAGCACGGCGGAGCGGGCCCGGTCGCGCATCAGGTGATCGAACGTCCGCCCGATGAGCAGGAAGAAAAGCAGTGTGACGCCAGCGTCGAAATAGGCGTGCTGGCCATGGTGGAGTGTGTCGTAAATGCTCATGGCGTAGGCCAGCGTCACGCCAATGACGATGGGCACGTCCATGTTCATGCGCCCGGCCCGCAGCGCCTGCCATGCGGAACGGTAGAAAGTGCGCCCGGCGTAGAGCAGGGTCGGGAAGGCGATCAGCGCCGAGATCCAGTGGAACAGGTCGCGCGTCGCCCCGTCAGCGCCAGACCAGACCGACACCGAAAGCAGCATGATGTTGCCCGAGGCGAAGCCGGATACGGCGACGCTGCGCAGCAACTCCGTGAGCGTCCTGTCCTTGCCCTCCGCCTCGTCAAAAAGGTGGGGTGGATAGCCAAGCCCGGTCAGGGTTTCGACGATTGGCGGCGGCGCGCTTTGTCTGAACCGGACCGAGATGCGCCGGGTGGAGAGATTGACCCGGGCGCTGACGACGCCGTCAAGGCGCGACAGCGCCTGCTCCAGCTTCTGGATGCAGGCGCCGCAATGGATCGCCGGAACCGAGAGCTCAACCTGCGCGGCGCCGTCGCCGAGGCTGCGGGCGGCCTGGAGCAGTTCGTTCGCAGACGGAGCGCCGGACGCGGCGTTGATGTCGGCGCCAGGAGCACAGCAACTCATTGGCTTGCGCCATTACGCAGCGTGAGACGGCGGGCGTCGCGATAGGGGCGCTCCAGGCCCGCCTCAGTGAGAATCTCGACGGTCCAGAGCCCGTCGCGCAGATTGACCGGCGCTGACAGCGCGCCGTCCGGTTGCAGCGTCAGCGTGAGGCTCTGGTCTTCGGAGACATGGGTTGGCCGCCGCAGGTTCGCGGTTGCAGTCTTGGCGGGAACGGGTTTGCCGGCGGCGTCAATCAGCTGATAGCTGATCTTGCCGTCCGCGATGGACAGGCGGGCGGTCCAGCCGAGCGCTGCCTGGGCGCGGGCCTCCGCCGTCTTCGCATTGAACTGCCGGCTCGCCACATGGGTGTTTTCCGCCACGGTTCCCGTCCAGCTCCGGCTGGCGAGAAACGCATTGGTCAGGTTCACCGCGATAATCACGCCGAAGAACGCCAGCATGATGAAGAGGACATGCCGGCCGGTGAGTTCACGTTGACGCGTCGGGCTCATCTGACCGGCTCCATGGGGGACTCGAAGGTCGCATCATACTGGGCGCTTTCGTGGCTCGCCGTATCCTGGACAACGAACCTGAAGGACTGTTTCGGGCCGGCGATGCTGTCATGGGGCTGGCGCACAAAAACCTTGAGGGTTTTCAGCTTGTCCGGCTCGACCTCGACGGAGAAGCTCCGGCCGGCCGGATGATCCATGCCGACCACGTTCATGTCGGCGCCAGGCAGGTTTTCCAGCGTCACGGTGAAGGTGCGCGGCTCGGGGATCATGTTGAGCAGCTTGACGGTAAAACCATTGCGGATCGCGCCGTCTGACAGCACGACGTATTGCGGATTGCGATCGGCCAGCACGTTCACCTGCAGGCGCTCACGGGTGAGCAGGGCATAGATGAGGCCAAGACCCACCGCCGACCAGGCGGCGAAATAGATCAGGTTGCGCGGCCGCAGCAGCTTCTTCAGGTGGAACGTGGCGACCTTGTCGGACAGCCTGCCGCTGGCGTCGCGCACGCGTCGCGGATCGATGGCGGAGGCGCCGCCGGCTGTCGCCAGCAACCTGTTGGATTCGTATTCCGCCAGGGTCGCATAGGAGATCAGGCCGCGCTCCTTGCCGATCTTGTCCATCACATTATCGCAGGCGTCGATGCACAGGGCGCAGGTAATGCACTCAAGCTGTTGGCCATCGCGAATGTCGATGCCCATGGGGCACACGGCGACGCAGGCGTTGCAGTCCACGCAATCGCCGATCACCTGTCCCGCGGCGGCGGCCTTCTTGGCGTGGCGCGAACGCGGCTCGCCACGCCAGTCGTTGTAGGTGACGGTCAGCGAATTCTCGTCGAGCATCGCCGCCTGGATGCGCGGCCACGGGCACATGTAGGTGCAGACCTGCTCGCGCATCAGGCCGCCAAACACATAGGTAGTGCCGGTGAGGATCGCGATGGTCATATAGGCGACCGGCGCCGCCTGGCCGGTCGCCAGTTCGCGGGCCAGGGTCGGGGCGTCGGCGAAGTAGAAAATCCACGCGCCGCCTGTCAGCACGGCGATCAGCAGCCAGATGGCGTGCTTGGCGATGCGCCTGAACAGCTTGTTCGCCGACCATGGCGCCGCGTCGAGCTTGATGCGGGCGTTGCGTTCGCCCTCGATGGCGCGCTCCACCACGAGAAACAGGTCGACCCAGACGGTCTGCGGGCAGGTGTAGCCGCACCAGGCGCGCCCCACCGTCGAGGTGAGCAGGAACAGCCCGAAGCCCGCCATGATCAGCAGGCCGGCGACGAAATAGAATTCCTGGGGCCAGATTTCGATCGGAAAGAAATAGAAGCGCCGGTTGGCGAGATCGACCAGCACGCCCTGGTCGGGCGCAAAGGCGCCGCGGTTCCAGCGGATCCAGGGCGTGAGATAATAGACGCCGAGCGTTATCAGCATCACGATCCACTTGAAACGCCGGAAGCGGCCCTCCGCGCGCTTGGGAAAGATTTTCTTGCGCGCCGCATAAAGCGGCTGGCGCACCCGCGCCGAGTTCACCGCCGTTGCGTCAAATGTTTCAACTTCCGACGCTTCGCGCATCGCCATATCCCCCACGGCGTTCACAGCAACGCCGGCCAGTCTCATGATGTGGACGCCGGCTGGCGATGGCCAGGGGGCGTCTCCAGCGGAGCGAGGCTCCGCCGGAAGCAGCCAGTCTTGCTGGTCTGGCGCATGCGGCGCGCTGTTCACGCGCCGCTTTTCAGGAAAAACGCAGGCCGCTTTCCTGAACATGCGCCAGACCGGGCCATCGCATGCTGGCGTCGCCGCCGCCGTTTATTCGCCACCTCCCAGCGAGTGAACGTAAACAGCCAGCTCCTTGACGGTGACGTCGCCGAGGCGCGCGCTCCAGGCCGGCATGACGCCGTGCTTCGGCGCCCTGATCTGCTGGGCGATCGCTTCCGGGCTTGAGCCGTAGAACCAGATGGCGTCCGTCAGGTTCGGCGCCCCCAGCTCCCGGTTGCCCTTGCCGTCGGCGCCGTGGCAGGCGGCGCAGTTCTGGGCAAAGATTTCCTTGCCCGCGGACAGCACCGCCGGGGTGGCGTCGCCGGCCCTGCCGGAGAGCGACGCCACATAGGTCGCGACGTCAGTGATCTGCTTCGGCTCCAGCATGCCGCCGAACGCCGGCATTTCCGAAACGCGGGTGTCCGCGTCCTCGGCGAACCGGACGCCGTGGGCGATGGTCTTGTGAATGTCCTCGGGCTTGCCGCCCCACAGCCATTCGTCGTCGTTCAGGTTCGGATAGCCGGGGGATCCCTGCGCGCCGGAACCATGACACTGCACGCAATTCACCTTGAAGGCGGCGGCGCCGGCGGCCGTGGCGAACGTGCGCAGTTTCTCGTCAGCCAGGATCTGGGCCACCGTCTTGTCCCTGATCCCGGCGACGTAATCAGCTTTGGCCGCCTGCGCCGCGTCCAGTTCCTGGCGGACCTCGCCGCGACTGGAATAGCCGAGCAGGCCGGTGGTGGCCTTGCTGATCAGCGGCCACGCCGGATAGGCGATCACGTAAGCGGCCGCCCAGACCACTGTCGCGTAATAGACAATCAGCCACCAGCGCGGCATCGGGTTGTCGAGTTCCTTGATGCCGTCCCATTCATGGCCGGTGGTCGAAACGCCCGAAATTTCGTCGATCTGCTTTTCGCTCATGTCACTCGTCCCTGAACGGAATACGGGCGGCGTCGTCCGAGAGGGCGCGGCTGCCAGGACGGAAGGCGAAGGTCACGGCGCCGATGAAGAACAGCACCATGGCCAGCAAACCCCAGCTGTCGGCCAGGTGACGCATGGCGGTATAGGTTTCCATGTCTCTTCCTCCTCAGCGGCGGCCGGCGGCTTCGTCATAGGTCGAGAAATCGACCAGCGTGCCGAGCATCTGGAGATAGGCGACCATGGCGTCCATTTCGGTCAGCGCCTGTTTGTCGCCGTCGAAATTCGCCGCCCTGGCCTTCGGGTAGCGGGCCTCAAGTCCGCTCACATCGGCGTCCGGATCGGCCTGGGCCTTCATGTCGGCCTCGGCGTTGGCGATCATCTCGTCCGTGTAGGGCACGCCCACCCGGCGGTTGGCGACGAGATGCGCGGCGATCCCCTTCGTGTCGAGCGGCCTGTCCTTCAGGAAGGCGTAGGCCGGCATCACCGACTCCGGCACCACCGAGCGCGGCTCGATCAGGTGCTGGACGTGCCATTCGTTGGAATAGCGCTGGCCGACGCGCGCCAGGTCCGGGCCGGTGCGTTTTGATCCCCACTGGAACGAATGGTCGTACATCGACTCCGCGGCGAGGCTGTAATGGCCATAGCGTTCAACCTCGTCGCGGAACGGCCGGATCATTTGCGAGTGGCAGGCATAGCAGCCCTCGCGGATGTAGATGTCGCGGCCGGCGAGCTCCAGCGGCGTGTAGGGCCGCATGCCTTTGACCTTCTCAACGGTGTTCTGCAGGTAGAACAGCGGCGCGATCTCGACGATGCCGCCCACCGTCACCACGAGCAGCGACATGATCAGCAGCAGGGTGGCGTTCTTTTCCAGCCTGGAGTGACGATTCAGAAAAGACATGGATTTCACTCCTTACGCGGCCGGCTGCACAGCGGCGCCCGCGACAGGCGCCGGAACCCCCATGGGGGTCTCGTCGCGCACCCGTCCCCGGATGGTCTGGTAAACGTTCCATGCCATCAGGAAGCCGCCGGTGAGATAGAACAGCCCGCCCGTGACGCGCATCACGTAATAGGGGTGCATGGCGGCGACGGTTTCCACGAACGAGTAGACGAGGAAGCCCTGCGAATCGTACTCGCGCCACATCAGGCCCTGCATGATGCCCGACACCCACATGGAGGAGGCGTAGAGCACGATGCCCAGCGTCGCCAGCCAGAAGTGCCAGTTGACCATGCGGACCGAATAGAGCCGCTCGCGCCCCCAAAGCTTGGGGACCAGGAAGTAGACGGCGGCGAAGGTGATCATGCCGTTCCAGCCGAGGGCGCCGGCGTGGACGTGGGCGATGGTCCAGTCCGTATAGTGCGAGAGCGCGTTGACCGACTTGATTGACAGCATCGGCCCCTCGAAGGTCGCCATGCCGTAGAAGGCGATCGCCGCCACCATCAGGCGCACGATCGGGTCGGTGCGGATCAGGTCCCAGCGGCCGGAAAGCGTCATCAGGCCGTTGATCATGCCGCCCCATGAGGGCATCCACAGCATGATCGAGAACACCATGCCGAGGGTCTGCGCCCAGTCAGGAACCGCCGTGTAGTGCAGGTGGTGCGGGCCGGCCCAGATATAGAGGAAGATGATCGACCAGAAGTGCACGATCGACAGGCGATAGGAATAGATCGGCCGGTTCACCTGCTTCGGCACAAAATAATACATCATCGCCAGGAACGGGATCGTCAGGAAGAACGCCACCGCGTTATGGCCGTACCACCACTGGGTGACCGCGTCCTGCACGCCCGAGAAAGCCGAATAGCTCTTCGAACCAACAAACGAAACCGGCACGGCCAGGTTGTTCAGTACGTGCAGCATCGCAATTGTGATGATGAACGACATGTAGAACCAGTTGGCGACGTAGATATGCGGTTCCTTGCGCCGCAGAACGGTTCCCATGAAGACGAAGAGATACACCACCCAGACAATGGTCAGCCACAGGTCGACGTACCACTCGGGCTCCGCGTACTCGCGCGACTGGGTGATGCCCAGCAGATAACCGGTCGCCGCCATGACGATGAACAGCTGGTAGCCCCAGAAGACGAACCAGGCCAGGTTACCGCCGAACAGGCGCGCGCGGCAGGTGCGCTGCACCACATAGAACGAGCTGGCGATCAGGATGTTGCCGCCGAAGGCGAACACGACGCCGGACGTGTGCAACGGCCGCAGGCGGCCGAAATTCAGCCAGGGCTCCAGGTTGAGGTCTGGGAAAGCCAGCTGGGCCGCGACGAGCACGCCAGCGAGAAAACCGACCACGCCCCAGAACACCGTGGCGATGACGCCATAGCGGATTGGCCCGTCCATATACCGGGTGTCATCGACCGGCCCGGCGGGCGCGAAATCCTCTTTCCGCATCAGGGCGATTGTGAAGCCGCCGAGGAGAACGACCGCGATCAGCATGTGATAGCGGAAGGCGTCGTCGACCGCGAAAGCGGCGCCCAGCAGGGCTATGAGCGTGAGTATTGCAGAGAATACAATCTCTGTTCCGTACTTCATGAAACGGTTCCCCAACCTGGATTACACGTTTTTATTTGCGCGAACGTAAAACATACGTCCATTCAGGGCGCAGAAACCCGGTCGCTGTCCAGCTATTCGCTGGCGGCGTTGGCTCTGGCGACGTCCGGAAAGGCCGCCTTTCGTGCAGTGATGTTCCCCGTGTAGTCCGCCCCTAACTATACATGCTGTGTTTGTATATTAGCTCCCCGCGGCCCGCCATGCGATATAATCGCCCAGCGCACATCGGGATTTCCAGCCCTGGCGCCACCCCACAGGGCGGCCGCCGGCGCCCTGCCATTCCCAGTCCTCTCCAGCCGTCGCCGGCTTCGCCGCATGGGATCGCGGTCGGCCGATGCCTCCAGACATTGACAGTAATCGCGCTTCTTTGCCGACTGCCAGCAAATAATGGCGCGCTGCGATCTCCAGGTTCTGGATCGCCGGGTCGGCTCCGTTCCGGCAGGAACCCGCTGAAGCGGCGGCCGCCAGGATTGGGCCGGCGAAAAGCCGGAGGTTGCCGTTGCGTTTCCGACAATCGCCGGCGGCGTTTGGGCGTGGTTGTGGGGCCTGAGGCTTCATGGGGCCTGGCGCTCCACGCGCGGGCCAAGCAGCATGGGGCCGTAAAGCAGGACGAAGCCGATGAAGGCGGCGGCCCATGCGGCGCCGCTCAACTCCACCAGCCAGGGGCCGGCGAGGTTCAGACCGGCGACGATGCGGGTCAGCGCGGCGATCAGCACCGCCGTGAAAACCGCGCATCCGGCGGGACCGGCGCGCAGGGCGCGCCCCGTATGGCCCAGGGTCGCGCGCACCATCACCGCCAGGGTCATCACGCCAATGGCGCCGGCGCCGAGGGCGTGAATGCCGGCTGCGGGGGAAAGGCGGGCCGGGTCCACGATCTGCCAACCCACGAGCAACAGGCCAACGGGAACGAACACGTAGCCGAGGTGAAGAATCATGACGAGCGGATCACGTAACGCCCGGTAGCCGGCCCATCGCGCCAGCCGGACGGCGTTGAACGCAGCGGCGATCATCAACAAAAAGCCGGTGGCCAGGGTGGCTGGGGCGAGCGTCCAGAGCGCGAGGCTGAACGCGGTCAGCAAAACCGTCGCCATGTCGAACCGGCTGACCGGCGCCGGGAGCCTGCCCGGGTTCTCGCGCGCCAGCCAGTTGCGCGTGAAGCCCGGAATGATGCGCCCGCCGATCAGCACGATGAGAACAACGGCGGCGCCGATGCCGAGCCGGCGCGCCATGTCGGAAACACCGGCGAAATGCGCCTCCAGGTGGAACAGGATATTGGACAGCGCGAAGATGCTGACCGGAATGATGACCATGAGGTTGCGCCAGTTGCGGCCATTGATGATCTCGACCATCGCCGCCGCCGTCACCGCCGCCAGGAAGGCGCAGTCGATCACCGTCGTCGCCAGCCAGCCGATGTCGGCCGAACAGAAAACGGCGATCCGCCCCGCGATCCAGAGCAGCGCTAGGCCCAGCAGGGGGTAGCCCTGAACCGGCCGTCGTCCGGTCCAGTTGGGGATGGCGGTGAGCAGGAAGCCCGTGAGAATGGCGGCCAGATAGCCATACAGCATTTCGTGAATGTGCCAGTCGAGGGGCGCGAACAGGCTCTGCGTTTCGAGCGCCCCCCGCAGCATTGGCAGCCAGATCAGCACCGCGAGCCCGGCGTAGAGCGCGCCGAGCAGGAAGAATGGCCGAAAGCCGTAAGAGAGCAGGGCCGGCGGGGCGTCCGGGCGGAAGCGCAGAATCGACATGCTGGTCCTCCAGCCCGTTGTGGCGACGGCGGCTTCGCGGACTATTGCGCGGCTGCGGCTCTGGCCAGAAGCGCCTCGAAAGCCTTTTGGGCTTTGCCGGGGTGCTTCACGGCCCTGGCTTCATCCAGGTTCACCGGTTTGCCGGCAGCGATCAGCGCCACCATGCCCATGCCATAGTGCGGCGTACATTTGACGCCATACAAGCCCTCGGCATCAAGCTTCACCGTCAGCTTTTCATTGATCTTGCCCCTGAACGGCGTTGAGCCGGCCGGCGTCATGCCCGTGATCGAGCCCGCGTCGTGCGATTTGTCCGTTGGGACAAAGGTGACCGTGTCGCCGACGGCGGCCTGGATGAAGGCGGGCTCAAACACCATGAACCCCCCGGCGCCCTTGTTCAGCATCCTGATCTCGTGGTCCGCGGCCTGCGCAAATCCCATGGCCGTCGCCATCATTGTCGCGGCCAATGCAATCCGTCCGATCATGGTGGTCCTCTCCAGCTGGTGTTCATGACACCCGATGTCGGGGGGACTATAAATGGCGATGCGGCGGACCGGTTTGCGATAGCGCAAAGAGTTGGCTGTTTCTGCCCGGGACGCATGGAAACGTTGGGGGACGGTGATGCGCAATTCAGATGCAGGCGGCGGCGTTGGCGGCGCCATGCGGAAGCCTGACCGGACCCTGATCGCCGACATGGAGGTGTTTCAGGGCGCGGGGCCGGAGATGCTTGATGCGATTCTCGCAGACGCCCGCGTGCTGCGGATTGAGCGGGAGACGGCGGTTTTCGCGGAGGGTGAGGAGGCCGCCGCCTTTTTCCTGCTGCTGGATGGCCATGTGCGGGTGGTCCGGACAACGCCCGCCGGCGATCAGGTGATCATGCGTTATATTGGCGCTGGCCAGCTGATCGGCATTGCCCAGGCCATTGGCCAGGCGACTTATCCGGCCAGCGCCATCGCGGCTGTTGATTGCGTGGCGCTGGCCTGGCCGGGCAGCCTCTGGGAGCGTTTCATGGCCCGGACGCCGGGCTTCGCCGCCGCCGCCTGCCGGACAGTTGGCCGGCGGTTGCAGGACACGCAGGCCCAGCTGATTGATATGGCCACCGGGCAGGTGGAGCAGCGCGTGGCGCGGGCGCTGTGCCGGCTGGCGCGGCAGAGCGGCTGCCAGACAGGGGCGGGGCTGGAGATCAGCTTTCCGTTATCGCGTCAGGACATCGCCGAGATGACGGGGGCGACTCTGCATAGCGTCAGCCGCCTGCTTGCCGCATGGACAGCCATGGGCATTATCGCGGGCGGCCGCCAGCGGGTGACCGTGACCGATTTCGCCCGCCTTCAGGCCCGCGCCGGCAACCACCCGCCTGACGCGTCAACCGGCGGCGAGCATGGCCCCTGACCGCCGGCCGGCGCCTGGCCAGGGCAGGCGTCCGCTCACGTCCCCGACCGCGCCGCCCATCACGACCCGTTGCGGCGCGAACTGCCAATACAGAATGACCTGCTGGCGACCGGTGCAGGGAATGAAGGCTCCGGCATTCCTGAACCTGATCGCTTCCAGGCGCCCGACCGGACGGATCAGCGCTGAAGGTCTGGTCGCCGCCAGCCTGCCGCGCATTGTGGGCGCGGCAGGCCACACGGATCCAGCAAACTGCATGGCAATGCGCCAGCCCGACCCCTCCGGCCGTCAAGCAGGCTCTCAAACTTTCCTGACTGCTGGAATGCTCCAGGAGCCATCGAGGATCGAGGGGTCCGTTTCGTTTGGCCAGTACATGCGGAGCATCAGCAGGAAGTCTCCGGCCGGCGCGGGAAGCCAGTTGGATTCCTTGTCCTTCCCCGGCGATTCATGCTGGATGTAGAGATCGGTCGACCCGTCGGGGTTGGATTTGAGATTCTGCCGCGGGCTGATCGAATAACGGTTCAGCGGATTTTCAACAAAGAAGTACTGGCTGTTGTACATGGTCAGTGACCAGAACCCCTGCACTGGCGGCAGATGCCCCTTGGGAAAGTGCATGATATATTTGTTGCCGCCATTATACTTGCTGCCCCCGGCGTCCGCCGTCGACGTGGGATAGACCGCGTCCTGGGGGCGGTTGGCGCCGAGACCGATGGCGGTGATAAGCCCGCGCATCAGGTAGTTCGTGCCATAGACGCCGGTATTGGTAGTAAAAGCCCATCCCTTCTCGTGCTTCACTGCATCATTGATCTTGAATTGCAACATGATCCGGTCGAAGCCGACCTGCGGTATCCGCCTGACAAAGTCGGACTTCAGCTTGCTCGCGTCGAAGGGTTGTCCCGGGACGATGCCGATGCGGGCAAATTTCTCCAGTTCCGGCGCATCGGCGGCCGCCGGCGGATTGGTTTTCATCAACTCGCAGAGAAGCGTGAAATAGGCGACGGCGTCCATGCCGTTCACCTGATCCCGCACGGACTTCTTCATGTCCACGGACGGATCCACCTTGCCCGGAGGCGGCGTGTAGGCCTTGCCGTAGGAGCTCAGGGGAACCAGGCGGAACGCGTCCTGCAGCTTGTGAACCGCAGCATAGTCTTCCGGCGTGCCGGTGCAGTAGATGCGGCCGAGCAGCCAGACCATGTTCGTTGGCGACTTGTACTCACGCACGCCGGCGGGAAGATCGCCCTTCCAGCCAGGCCCGGTGATCGCATAGGTCTGTGCGCTTGTGCCGGTGGTTCGCTTTCCGGGAACCTGGAACACGTTCGTCCAGCCGTCCAGCATGGGCATGAGGAAATATCGATCCTTCATGTCCGGGATGCTGAGAACCCACGGCTCCTTGCCAACATCAAAGAATGCCGTGGTGTAAAGCGTATCGGCGTTGGGCGCCGTAACGTCACGGAAAGAGGCGTCAGGGTAGTGGCGCATCTTGATGAGCTGTCCCATGGGCGCCTTTGTGCCCTCGGGCTGGGCCACGTTGGTCAGCGCCCGTCGCGTCAGCTCCATCGTCACCAGGGGGTAACCGTAAATATAGGCGTTGGTCGCGGTCCAGAAATCTTCCAGGCCGTCCTCGATGCCAAGGAACGAGCCGTGCTGGGCCAGGGCGGAGCGGCTCATCGCAGCCGCGGCCAGCAGTCCCAGTCCGCCAAATGTCGCGGCTCTGCGCGTGATGTTCATGACAGTCTCCCCAACATTGTCGCAAGTGTCCGCAACAACAAGGCGAAATGAACCGCCGTTCAACCTGGCCGAATTCCATAGCAGGGGCATGGGGCGATCCCTGCGCCATAGCCTCGCGCCAGCGCCCCGGTCATGGCGGCCGCCAGGCTCCAGGCCGCGCGGCCACGCCCGGCGGCAAGACCGTCCACGGTCAGCCGCGCCGACGCCATGGGCGCGGGTCCGCTTGTCCCGGCCCGTCGCGGCGGCTGTTTCCCCATGCGATCCCTCTATTGCCCGGGCTTAAGGGCGAACCTCATAGTAGAGATTTCCAGGATCGTGGAAGTCGTGCATCCTGAACCGGGTAAAGCCGGCCTGCCGGCTCATGCGCTCGGCGACTTCGGGGTTGAATCCCAACGTGCCAAGACCCGCGCCGCCTGGCTCCGACATGCCCGACGCCATGCAGGAGAACAGGGAGAAGCCATACATCATCGCCAGCATCGGGTTGCGCAGATTGTCCTCAAACTTCGGCTTCGAGCGGATATCCTTGATAAACCATGTGCCGTCATGGCGCAGATGCCGATAGATCTCCTGGATGGCGTTTTGCGGGTGAGGCATATCGTGAATGCAGTCGAATGTCACAATCAGATCGTAGCGTTCGTCATGCGGAAAACGTTCGGCGGGCGCGATGAACGTATGCACATTGCCAAGCCCGTATTCGGCGATGCGCCGTTCTACATGGGCAATGGAAAATCTGTTGGGCTCCATGGCGTGAAAAACCGAGTTGGGGAACGCCTTTGCCATGGCGAGCACCAACGCCCCGTCCCCGCAGCCCACATCCGCCACCAACCCGCCTTGCGTGAGTTTCTCCAACACGCCGCTCAGGGCCGGGATCATCTTTGGCACGACCTGCTGTTCGGCCGATTTACGATGCCGCTCCTCGCTCCTGGCCACGCCGTCCATGCCTTCGGATTCATAGGTTTTACCGATGCCAGTGCGGAAAGATTCCATGAGGCCGTCAAGCTGCGCGGGCGTGGGGCCGCCGGCGAAGTTGTCCGCCGCAAACGCCCGGGAGGATTTGTCAGCCAGCAGCGCGTTGGCTTCCGCCGGCAACTGAAAACTATCCTCGCCGCAATAGACCAGAACACGCGCAGCCGCCTGCAACCGCATCCATTCCAGCAGCCAGCGCGGATGCAGGCCCGTTCTTTCCCCCAACGCGTCCGCAGTCAGTGGTCCCGCATCGGCCATCGCCGTGAACAGGCCAAGTTCGTTGCCCACATGGATCATCGCGGCGATCGTTTCCGCCTGTCGGTATTGCCAGATCATGCTGGCGTAGTCCCGGTCAGCGGCGGGGGCGCTGTGGGCGTTGGGCGGCGTGAGGCGCATGGGGCGTTATCCTGCGGGTCCCTGAATAAAATACCTGGCTATGCCTGATCGACCCCTTGCAATTCGAGTGAATCAATGACGTGGGTCAATTGAATTCAAGCTTGCCGGATTTCGTTGCCATGTGAAAGCAGTTTGGCGACTTTGGAACAAGGGTCCGCGCGGCGTCACGGGCGCGCCCTGCTGCCCGATCCGGGCAAAAGGCGGCGATGGAGCCGTGCTCCGCAACCGGTAAAATCTGGTCCGGCGCCGGCCGCATGCGGTCGGGCGCTCCCGGCGCGCCTGCTTCAAATGAGCGTTTAATTGGGCGACGGGCGTGCGGAAGCCAGCGGCCTGACGCAGTCAGGGGCGTCCACTGGGGCCATGCCTGGCGGGAAGCGCGGGGTCGGGAACGTTGCGTGAATGGAGGCGGGGACGGGGCGACGTTGGCCCCGTCCCTGGCCGGTTTTTCAGCCAGCTGCGGTCACCCTGTCGCCGAGCACCCATTCACCGTCGTTGTATTTGCCCATGATCAGGGCGTTGAACGGTGAATAGTCTGTTGGCGTGGCTGCGTAAGAAATACCAGGCAGCAGCGCCGGCGTGGTGATGCCCTGGAGGCTGGTGGCCTGACGCAGCAGGTTCTCGTGCGTCAGCTCGTCGCCGCACCGCTCCAGAATCTGGTGCATCAGCACGGCGACCCCGTAACCCAGGAAGGCCGTGGAATTGTCCGGCGTGATATTGGGCAGGCGTTTGGCGCGAAGCGCCTGCCAGGTCCTGACGCCGGGGTCATTTTCCCAACGCTTGCTGCCAATCTGCTTGACGTAATGCGCCGCGACAATGCCCTGCGCCGCCGCCTTGCCAGCTGCATTCAGAATGGAGGCGCTGGTCGAGGTGCTGATCAGGACCTGCTCCGCGGTCCAGCCCAGTTCGTGCGCCTTTCTGATGGATTGCGAAGCCGCCTTGGCGGACGAGCAATTGTAAAATATATCGGCGCCCGACTGGACCAGCTTCAGCATCTGTGAATCGACCGTGGCGTCGGTAAGATCGTAGTGGGCCTCGGCGACGATTGTTCCCCGGTCGCCCAGTCCTTCACGGAAAGCCTTGATGTAATCGCGGCCAAATTCATCGTTCTGGTAAAGCGCCGCGATTTTTGCGCCGGGTTTCCGCGCGGCGACATAATTCGCCAGGATGCGCCCCTCGATCGAGTAAAGCGGAATGCCCGGCGTCGTGTACGGGAATTTTTGAGGGTCGTTCCAGCGTGGCGCGCCGGCATTCAGCAGAAGCTGCGGAATTTTCTTGCTGTTCAGATACCGCTGCACGGCGGCCTGGGTGGCGGTGCCGAGCGAACCGAACAGGCCAAGAACCTCCTCCTGCTCCACAAGGCGACGGGTCGCCTCCACGGTCTTGGGAGCGCTATAGGCGTCGTCAAGAGAAATGAACCTGATCTTGCGGCCATTCACGCCGCCTTTCTCATTCAGCTCATCGAAATATGCGGCCTGGGCGAGGCCGACAACGCCATAGACCGAGCCCGCGCCGCTATACGGGATCGTCTGGCCAAGGCGGATTTCGGTATCGCTTGCGCCCCTGTCATATTTCTTCACCCCACCGGCAACCGCCGGCGCGCCGCCAAGCGCGCTGGCGCCAAGCGCGCCTGCGCCAGCCAGCAGGAATTTGCGTCTGTCCATGGTTCCCCCCTTACGTCCATGCGCCATGTCGCGCCGGTTCATGAAGCGCATATAATTTAAATATCAATTTAAATCTATCGATTGATAGCAACAACTTCGCGAACGTCATGGAGCGCATGCGTCGCTGCAAGGGCGCCGCGAACAGCCTTGCGACTGCCGGCCCCGGTTAAGAGAATTCCGCGCCGTGTATCAGCGGCTTCCGCCAAGAGACCTGCAAATATCTCAAGCCGCGACAGGAAGATGGTTGGCGATGGCGCATCTCCCGGCAGACATGCGCCGCCGCGCCGGGTGAAGGTCTGCCGACTGTTTCCAACCCTTTGGGAAGGGGCGCCTACCAATTTTGATGATCTGGATCATTTATCTTCGCAAGAATAGCGTGGCGCGTGTCATAAAATGGTCATTCTTCGCAATTCGGAGCGCCCGGATATTTCAGTGCGGGATGGATCCGCGCGGATGGGCCTGGCGCGATGGACTGGGGCGGGGTTGGGCGCATGGCGGGGCTTGCGAAACTGCGTGTTGACCGGGGCCTGCTTGCCGTCAAGCTGGCGCTGCTCGCCGGCGTCCTTGTTCTCACCAATCCCGGCGTCGGCGCCCGCATGGTTTTCCTGGCTACGGATAACCGACTCCTTACCCTGTTGATCTTTTCCGGCCTCTGGCTCTGCGCATTGGCGGCCATGGTGACGGCGGCATTTCACCCCAGGCCCGGGGTGCGGCTGCTATGGGCCGTTCCGGTCAGCGTCGCCGGGGCCGCAGCCTATGGTTACCATGTGGCCCAGGGCGCCGAGTTTTTCATCTACGATCTGCTGAACTTCTGGTCTGCCCGTCATGAGGTTGGGCGGGCCGCGACCTTTTTTGCCAATGCCATCATACCGGCGGTTGCGGTTTTTGCGGTCAGTCTGCTTGCTTTCGCCATGCCGCCAGGGTTCTTTTCAAGCGCCGGCGGCCACTGGAAGAGGCTGGCGGCCATCGCGCCGGTTGCGCCCATCCTGCTCATAGCCCTGGTGGTGCTGTATCGCCAGGGCAAGGGGTCCGAGGCGATGCCGAAACAGTTTGCGCCTCTTGCGCTGGCCTCCCTGGCCAGTTACAAAATCAATACTGCGGCGTTTCCCGAGCGGCAGCCGGTTCGCATGTCTCCCGGCAAGCCGTTGTCGCGCGCCGTGGTGATGATCGTTGACGAAAGTATTCGCGCGGACTTCATCAACCTGACGCCGGGTAATGCCCTGACGCCGCAAATGGCTGCCGAAAGCAGGCGCTGGATCGACTTCGGGCCTGCCGTCTCGGCGGGAAACTGCTCCAATATTTCAAACGCCCTGCTGCGCTTCATGGCGCGACGTGATGACCTGTTTCATAGCGTCCTGACCAGCCCGACCGTCTGGCAGTATGCGCGGGCCGCCGGCTTCCGCACGGTTTATATCGACGCCCAGGCCGGCTTTATCCGTGTCTATGGCAAGCTGCAGAATTTCATGACGCCTGGAGAGGCTGTCGGGATTGACAGGTTGCACAAGCTGGACAGCGGCAGTCCGGCCCACGCGCTTGATGATGAGCTCGTCAACCTGGTTCTGGATGAGCTGGCGGCGGGCGACCGTGTTTTCATTTACGCCAACAAGAACGGCGCGCATTTTCCCTATCAGGACAATGCGCCGCCCGGTTTTACGCCGGGCCCTGGCGCTGACGCCGCCATGGAAGCAGGGGCCCCGGCGTCCTATGGCAGGGCCATCTCATGGTCCACGGACAGGACAATGGCGAGGCTTGTGCGCGAGTCCAGCAACGATGACACGACGCTGATATACACATCGGATCACGGACAGCATTTCAGCCCCAACCGTCTGACCCATTGCAGCGCACTGGGGAACGTCGACCCGCAGGAGGGCATTGTTCCGCTGATGGTCGCCACCGGCGACAGGTCGTTGCAGGAGAGGTTCGTCGCGGCAACCCGACGCATTCGGGGGCGGGCGTCGCATTTTGCCATCGCCCCGACATTGCTGGAGCTGATGGGATACAGCCCCGCCGACATTGCTGAAATCTATACCGAATCGTTGCTGGACGACATCCGCGAGCCGCCGCGTTTCGTATCTGGCGATATCTTCGGCCTGTTTGGACAGCGTCCGGCCTGGCACGATGTCGATCCGGAGGTTCAGGAGCGCCGGGCAAAAGACATGGTTTCGGACGCGACCCCAGACGGGCTGGGGCGCGGCGACGCCATCACCCAGGCTCCGGCCACGCCAACGCCCTGACGGCGGGTTGCCGGGTCCGCGCGGTCGCGGGGAAATCCGGCGCAAACATGCCCCGTGCGGGCCACGTCGGTTCCCGGGTATGCGCGTCAGGGGGCGTTCGGCGGGGTCCGTCCAGGCCGGCGGCTGAATGTTGCGTGAACCTCATATCATTGGCGCGGCGCCAGTGCTGGCGGTCTGTCGCAGACCCTGCAAGGCCAGTTGCAGCACATCGGTGTCGGAGCGGCCTGGATAGACGGCGAAGGCCGAGTGTGAAAATTCCGGCGCGTTGCTGACCCGGCGCAAACGCCCCTCGTCAAGGAATGGCTGGGCCGCGCCAAGCCGGAAATAACCGCAGCCCCCGACGGTCAGCAGGTAGGTCAGCGCCAGCGGTCCCAGGGAGATGGAAACCGGCGGCGCGCCGGTTTCCGGAAAGGCCGCCTGGAAATTGGCGGCGAAAGCCGCGCCCCAGTCGACCTGCACATACTGGTCCGGCATGAAGGCGCCGCCGGGATCGGTGGTGACCAGCACCAGCTTCTCTTCCTGCAACAGTTCCGACACCAGGTTTGGCCATGTCGGCGGATGGTACAGCACCGCCAGATCAAGCGCGCCGTCCTGGACGCGGGCGAGCAGGCTGGAGGGACTGTCCACCTCGGCCCGCAGCGCGATATCGGGATGTTGCCGGTGCATCAGCACCAGCCAGTCCGCCAGCAGCGGCCGCCACAAACTCAACTCGCCGCCGATGATCACGCCTTCCCGGCGACCCGGCGGCAGGGCGACCTGCTGCCGCGCCCGCTCCCACGCCTGCACCATGACGCGGGCATGCCGCAGCAGCCGTTCCCCGGCCGGCGTCAGTCGCGCGCCCGCCTTGTTGCGAATGAACAGCCGCCGCCCCAGCAGCCCTTCGAGCGTGCGGATGCGGGCGCTGACCGCTGTCTGGGTAATGTGCAGGCTGTCCGCCGCGGCGACGAAGCTGCCGCTGCGGGCGATTTCGAGGAATGTGCGGGCCTGATGAACATCCATGGCTTCATATTAAAATTTATGCATTTAAACGCAATCAAATGAATTTGTTAGGAGACTGGCGAAATGCCATTCTCATCGAGAAATTGAAATGAATAACAATATAATAATGTGAATAACGGGCAGCCGGCACAGGCCGCCGTCCGCGAGGCGCCAGAAAACCATGGGCATATCTGAATTTCGAAACCAGGATGTGATCTCCGGCGGGCCGGATGGCGCCGGGCGCGAAGGGGCTTCATCCCCACAGCACGGCGCCGCATTCGGCGCCAGCCTGGTCGCTTTCGGTTCGGGCCTTTCAGCCGGGCAATGGGACCTGCTGCGGCAGCTGGCGCAGTCGCTGGACGACAGGCAGTTGCTCTGGGCCAGCGGCTTTCTCTCTGGCGTCGAGCATCAGCGCCAGGCGTCCGGCCTGCAACCGGCCGTCGCGCCAGAGGCGTCAACGCGCAGCCTCACGGTGCTTTACGGCAGCGAAACCGGCAACAGCGCCGCGCTTGCCGCTGATCTGGCGGGCAAAATCACCGCCAGTGGCCGCGTTGCAGAAGTCGCGGACATGGCCGCCTACAAAACGCGGGCGCTGAAGGACGAGCAGGACCTGCTGTTCATCGTCTCCACCCACGGGGAGGGCGATCCGCCAGCGTCGGCCGCCGGCTTTTTCGAGTTCATCGAAGGGCGCCGGGCGCCGCGCCTCGCCGACGTCCGTTTCGCCGTTCTGGCGCTGGGCGATTCCTCCTACGAATTCTTTTGCGGCGCCGGCCGGCGTCTGGACGCGCGCCTGGCGGAACTGGGCGCTGCCCGGCTGCGCGATCGCGTCGATTGCGATATCGACTACGACGAACCGGCTGCGGCCTGGATGGCGGACGTGGTCGCCCGTTTCGCGCCGGAGGAAGCAGGCCTGGCCGGAGCCCGGCCAACCAGCGGCCTGGCGTCACGCCCGCGACCCGCGCCCACGGGGCAGCCGGCCAACGCCTTCGACAAGCGCAACCCCTTCGGCGCGGCGGTGATCGACAACATCGCGCTGACTTCTTCAGGCTCCAGCAAGGAAATCCGTCACCTGGAGCTGTCGCTCGAGGGCTCGGGGCTGGCGTACGAACCGGGCGATGCACTCGGTCTGACGCCCCGCAATGATCCGGCCCTGGTCGGCGCCGTGTTGCAGGCTGTCGGTCTGCCCGCCGACGCCGGGGTGGAGCTGCGTGGAGGCGCGCTGCCTTTGGGCGAGGCGCTGCGTGACCGGCTGGAAATCACCACCGCGACCCCGCGCTTCCTTGAACATTGGGCGGGGCTGTCGCGGGCGGAAGACCTCGCTGCGTTGCTCGGGCCGGACGCCGCCGACGCCCGCGGCGCCATGTTGCGCGGCAACCATGTGCTCGATCTGCTTCGTAAATATCCGGCCCGCGGCGTCGACGCGAAGGCGTTTGTCGCCGGCCTGCGGCCATTGCAGCCGCGGCTGTATTCGATTGCGTCCAGCCTGGCTTTCGCCCCCGATGAAGCCCATCTGGCCATCAGCACGGTCCGTTACCAGCTCAACGGCATTGACCGCGCCGGCGTCGCCTCCAGCCACGTGGCCGAACGCTGCCCCGACGGCGGCGTGCTGCCGGTCTATGTCCAGCCAAATCCGCACTTCCGCCTGCCGGGCGACGATATCCCCATCATCATGATCGGCGCCGGCACGGGCGTCGCCCCCTATCGGGCGTTCGTTCAGGAGCGGGAGGCGCGCGGCGCGCGTGGGTCGTCATGGCTGTTCTTCGGTGAGCGCAACTTCGACAGCGACTTTCTCTACCAGACCGAATGGCAGGGCTTCCTGCGCGATGGCGTCCTGTCACGGATGAACGTCGCCTTTTCCCGCGACGGCGCGGCGAAAACCTATGTCCAGCACCGCCTGGCCGAGCATGGCCGCGATGTTTTCGACTGGCTGGAGAATGGCGCGCATCTCTACGTCTGCGGCGACGCCAGCCGCCTTGCCCCGGACGTGCACGCGGCCCTGCTCGGCGTCGTGCAGCGGCATGGCGGCAAGGGCGTCGCGGCGGCGCATGACTACATCGCCGGCCTGCAGGCCAGTCACCGTTACCAGATCGATGTTTACTGAAAGCACAGTCATGACCGACGCCGTCATCGACCGGAGCCGCGATATTTCCCAGCCGCTGGAGCGGCTCGGCCCCGACGAAACCATGAAAGCCAACAGCCGGCAGCTCCGCGGCTCCATCGCCGCGGGGCTGGAGGCGGAGCTGACCGCCGCCGTTCCTGGCGACGACATCAAGCTGATGAAGTTTCACGGACTTTACCAGCAGGACAACCGCGATATCCGCGATGAACGCCGGCGTCGCAAGCTGGAGCCAGCCTACCGTTTCATGGCCAGGGTGCGCCTGCCAGGCGGCGTGCTGACGCCGGCGCAATGGCTGAAGCTGGATGAACTGGCGCGCCGCCACGCCGGTGAATCGCTGCGCCTGACGACACGGCAGACCTTCCAGTTGCACCATGTGCGCAAGCAGGATTTGCGCCCGGTGATCCAGGGCTTGCGCGACGTGCTGCTCGATACCCGCGCCGCCTGTGGCGACGATACGCGCGGCGTCATGGCCTCGATCAACCCGGAGCTGTCCACCCTGCACGCCGAAGTGCTCGCCCTGGCGGTGAAGGCCAGCAACCACGCCATCCCCAAAACCGGCGCCTATGACGAAATCTGGTATGGCGCGGAGGAAAAGGGCGCGGGATCCGGCCCGGAGGAGCCGCTGTACGGCGCGACCTATCTGCCGCGCAAATTCAAGATCGGCTTCGTCATTCCCCCGGTCAATGACATTGATGTCTACGCCCAGGACCTGGGCTTCATCGCCATCGCCGAGGGCGAGGAGCTGAAGGGCTTCAACGTCGCCATTGGCGGCGGCATGGGCCGGACCGACAACGCGCCAGCCACCTATCCCCGGCTCGCCAGCGTCATCGGCTTCATTCCGAAGGATCAGGTCATCGCCGTTTGCGACGCGGTGATCGGCGTGCAGCGTGATTTCGGCGACCGGGTTGACCGCAGCCGGGCCCGCTTCAAATACACCATTGACGACAAGGGCCTGGATGTCATCCGGGCCCAGATCGAGGCGCGGCTGGGCTACGCTTTGGCGCCGGCCCGACCATATGCCTTCACCTCGAACGGCGATGCGCTGGGCTGGCGGGAAGGCGCGGACGGACGCTGGCATTTCACCCTGTTCGTGCAGAATGGCCGCATCAGCAATGTCGGCGGCCTGGCCCTGCTCGACGCCCTGCGCGCCGTGGCCAGTCGCCATGCCGGCCGGTTCCGCGTCACGCCCAACCAGAACCTGGTGATCGCCGACATCGAAGCCGCCGACCGGCCGGCCATGGCGGCGCTGCTGCGCGAACACGGGCTTGACGCCCTGAACGGCGGCAGCGGCCTGCGCCGCAACTCCATGGCCTGCGTCGCCTTTCCGACCTGCGGTCTCGCCATGGCGGAAAGCGAGCGTTACCTGCCGGCGCTTGTTGGCAAAATCGACGCCATCCTTGATCGATATGGCCTCCAGGACGAACCGATCACCATCCGCATGACCGGCTGTCCCAACGGCTGCGCCCGGCCCTACATCGCCGAGATCGGCCTGACCGGGCGGGCGCCTGGCAAATACAATCTCTATCTGGGGGGCGGCTTTCACGGCCAGCGCCTCAACAAGATGGCGCTTGAGAACGTCGGTGAACAGGCGATCCTTGACTGTCTCGACAGCGCGCTCGGCCGCTACGCCCGCGAGCGCGCCGAGGGCGAGCATTTCGGCGATTTCGCCATCCGCGCCGGCCTCGTTCCGGAGGTGCTGGAGGGCCGGCGTTTCAACGACTGAACGCCTTACGGAAGCGCGCGGGCTGGCGCCGCCGGAAGACCGGGAGGCCGTCGGAGCGCGAGGACAATGCAAATTCCGTTTCGCCTGACGTGAACGGGTTTGCTTCAACCAGAACAGGGGAGCAGAACCATGTCGCTGCAACTTGGACAGACAGCGCCGGATTTTGAGCAGCAGAGCACCGAGGGGCCTATCCGGTTTCACGAATGGCTCGGATCGTCCTGGGGCGTGCTGTTCAGCCATCCGAAAAACTTCACGCCAGTGTGCACCACCGAGCTTGGCGAGGTGGCGCGCCTGAAACCGGAATGGGACCGGCGCGGCGTCAAGGTGATCGGCCTGTCGGTCGATCCGCTGGACGCGCACGAGCGCTGGGGCGCGGATATCGCCGAGACCCAGAACCACGCGCTGAACTTCCCCCTGCTCGCCGACGCCGATGGCAAGGTCGCCAGCCTCTATGGCATGATCCACCCGGAGGCGGACCCGACGGTGACCGTGCGCGCCGTCTATGTGATCGACGACAAACGCAAGATCCGGCTGGTTCTGACCTATCCGCCGAGCGCCGGGCGCAACTTCTCGGAAATCCTGCGGGTCATCGACAGCCTGCAACTGACCGATAACGAGAAAGTCTCCACGCCGGTCAACTGGACGCCCGGCGAGCCGGTCATCATTTCCCCGGCGCTCTCCAATGAACAGGCGCAGGCGCGCTTTCCCCAGGGGTGGACGGAACTGCGCCCTTACCTCAGGCTTGTGCAACTTGCCCAATCGTAAGCGGGAGACCGTCATGGACGGAAAACCGGTTCACCCCCACACGGTGGCGGCCGCCAACGGCGTCGCAGACGGCGACCGCTTCGGCGCCGTGGCGCCGCCGCTGTATCTCACCAGCACCTTCGCTTTCCCGGCCTATGGGACGACCAGCGGCTACGACTATTCGCGCGCCGCCAACCCCACGCGCGACCTGCTGGCCGACACCCTGGCGAAACTGGAGGGCGGCGCCGGGGCCGTCATCACCTGTTCAGGCATGGCGGCGATCGACCTGGTGCTGTCGCGCCTGCCGCGGGACGCCTTCGTCGTGGCGCCGCACGACTGCTACGCCGGAACCCGCCGCCTGCTGCAGGCCCGCAGCGCGCGGGGCAGTTTTGAGGCGGCGTTCGTTGATCAGGGCGATGCGGGCGCTATGAGCCGCGCGCTGGAGCATGTTCCCTCGCTGGTGCTGGTCGAGACGCCCAGCAATCCGTTGATGCGCATTGTCGATATCGCGGCGATCGCCGCGCAGGCAAAAGCCGTTGGCGCGCGGCTGGCGGTCGACAACACCTTCCTGTCGCCAGCCCTGCAACAGCCGGTCCGCCTCGGCGCCGACTACGTGATTCATTCGACGACCAAATATCTCAACGGTCATTCCGACGTGGTGGGCGGGGCGGTGATCGCCGCCGACGCCGCCGAGGCGGAGGCGCTGGCGCACTGGGCCAATGTCACCGGCGTCACCGGCGCGCCGTTCGACGCCTACATGACCCTGCGCGGCGTGCGCAGCCTGTTTCCCCGGGTGGCGCAACAGCAGACCAACGCCATGGCCATCGCCCGCTTCCTGCGTGAGCAACCGCAGGTGGCGCGGGTGTACTATCCTGGCCTGCCCGATCATCCCGGCCACGACCTGGCCGCACGCCAGCAACAGGGCTTTGGCGCCATGCTGAGTTTCGAGCTGCGCGAGGGAGCCGCCGCCGCGCGGCGTTTTGTTGGCGCCACCCGGATTTTCACCCTGGCTGAATCCCTGGGCGGCGTTGAAAGCCTGGTTGCCCACCCGGTCACCATGACCCACGCCAGCATGGACGCCGATGCACTGGCGCGCGCCGGCATCGGCGCGGGGTTGCTGCGCCTGTCGGTCGGTCTGGAGGCCGGGGAGGATCTGATCGCCGATCTTGCAGGCGCGCTGGCGGCGAGCAGCCGGGCGGACGGGCCGGCCCCCGCACCCCTGAAAGGGGAGCCTTGCTGAGGCAGCCAGCGCGGGCAGGCGGACGTGAACGGATCAGCCGTCCCGTCGTTCCGCCCCGTCCCCGCAGGAATTTGTAGCGCTGCCTTCCGCCATCCCGTCAATTTGATCCCGGCGCGGCCCGCCCGCCGGCGCTCTCCCCGCCAGCCAGGGGCGCGCCGCTCTCACGGCGGTGAGGCGACTATCCCCGTGCGCGCCGCCGGTTGTATCCTCCGACAGGGCAGGGGAGACAAGGGAGCCGACGTGCTGACATTGAAGTCGCTTGGCGCAGCCAGAACCGTGACCGGCTCGAAGCATCTGCTCACCTTCGGGGGGCGTCGCATTCTGGTCGATTGCGGCCTGTTCCAGGGGTTGAAGCACCTTCGGGAACTCAACTGGGCGCCGTTGCCGACGGCGCCGCGCGACATTGACGCCGTGGTGCTGACACACGGCCATCTTGACCATTGCGGCTATCTGCCCCGGCTGGTTCGCGACGGCTTCCGGGGCAAAATTTATGCGACGGAAGCAAGCCGCGACGTCGCGGAGCTGATCCTCAAGGACAGCGCGTTCCTGCAGGAGAAGGACGCGGAGTTCCTCAACCGGCACGGACTGACAAGGCACAAGCCGGCGCTGCCGCTTTATGGGATCGACGACGCCCTGCGGGCGATGGATCATTTCGCGGCGGTGGCGTTCGATCAGACTGTCAGCCTGCCAGGCGGCGCGACGTTGCGATTTCGCCATGCCGGGCACATTCTTGGCGCCGCGCATGCGGACATCCGCTGGGGCGGCCGCAGCCTGATGTTTTCCGGCGATATCGGCCGCTACGGCGATCCCCTCTTCCCTGACCCGGTTTCTGGCGGCGCGCCCGACTACATCATGGTGGAGTCGACCTATGGCGATCGCGTGCACCCTGACGGGGACCCGGCCATGGCCCTGGGGGCGATCGCGGAGCGCACCATGGCGCGCGGCGGCACGCTTGTCATTCCGGCTTTCGCGGTCGGCCGGGCGCAGCAGCTGCTTTACCATTTCTGGACCCTGAAACAGGCGGGCCGGCTTGGCTCTGTCCCCATTTTTCTCGACAGCCCCATGGCGATCGACGCCACGGACATGATGTGCCGGCACACTCCCGACCACCGCCTGTCGCCGGCGGTCTGCCGCGCGGCCTTCAGCATCGCCCGTTATACGAATGACGTGGAAGCCTCAAAGGCGATCACGGCGAGCGCGTTTCCCAAGATTGTCATTGCCGCTTCGGGCATGATGACCGGCGGCCGCGTCCTGCACCATCTCAAGACCTTCGGCCCCAACCCCAGGAACACGATCCTGCTGTCTGGCTTCCAGGCGCCCGGCACGCGGGGCAGCCTGCTGCAACAGGGCGCGAAAGCGCTCAAGATTCATGGCGCGTTGACGCCCATTAACGCCGAAGTGGTGCAACTGGACATGCTGTCCGCCCATGCCGACAGCAACGGGCTGATGCGCTGGCTTTCCGGGTTCAGCCGTGCGCCCCGACGCGTGTTCATCGTGCACGGCGAACCGGAGGCCTCCATGGCGTTGAAGGCGCGTATCGACGGGGAGCTGGGCTGGCGCAGCGTCATTCCGGAGCCTGCCGAGGAATTCGTCCTGTAACCGGCGCTTCCCGTCTGGCCCGCGCGCCGCGCGTCGGCTGCACGCCGCAACCATTGCCGACCGCAATCCGCCTGTCGCTGGACGACGTCGCATATGTCCCGCGCCCCTCCAGTCGCGGCGTTACCGTGAATATGCGCGCGTCCAGGATGTCGCAAAGGCGCCGATTTCGCAAGACGGCAACGGTTGCCGGAACGGGAACCGGAATGGCCGGGGTGGAAGGCCCACGCATATTATAGACAATAAGTCAGGTTATGACGTTGTTGCTTGACAGTGCACCTGTGCAATGCTGAAATCGACCGAAAGTCGGAAATCGGCTATGAAACAATACAACTCTCTGTAACTTGGCTGTACTGGATGCAGAGACGTATGTTTTTATGGTTGAGATGGATTAAACTCACCTAAACTTGATCGACCAACCTTATCTTTTCCTATTGTCTGATCGGTAACAGGCGAGCGACAAATCAGATGTCGCCGTCGCCGGTGGGCCTCTGGATAGTACTTATGGAGCATATCCCGGTCTGCTCCGGTGGCGGGCAAGTAATGGTCAAGCTCCCGATTGGCACGCGGCGTTCATGCGGCCATTCGCGGCGTACCGGAGGAAAACGGGGTGGCTGTTTATCCTTCCTGTATTATCGGCGGGCTGGGGGCGATGGCGCTTCTTGTGTCATCCGCCGCGACGGTCCAGGCGGCGGACGATGCGGCGCGCGCCCGGTGCACCGCTGACAACAACGCGGCTTTCTACTCTGAATCAACCGGTACATGCATCAAGTTCGGCGCGTATCTGTGGGCTGAGGGGTATTTTAATACATATGCAAAATACCCCGGGAAGAACGACAGATGGTACGGCATCGGCACGCTCGGCGTGAAGATGAACACGGAGACGCCCACGGCCTACGGGCCGCTCAGAACCTTTGTCAACCTGCGGTTCCGTTACAGAACCGCCGATGAATGGTCTGACGGGCCTTATAAATTCAGTCTGGTTCCGTGGGACGCCTATGTTGATTATGCCGGATTTACGTTAGGGCATCGCGGTTCACTGTTCGATTTTTATGCAAATGCGAACGTAATCGGAACCGATCCGGCGACAATTGGCGACAGCCAGCAATTGTTGCTGGCCGCCTATACCTATAAATTCGCGCATGGCTGGAGCGTCGCGCTGTCGGTCGAGGAGCCGTGGGCCCGCATGGGCGGCATTAATGCGGCCAACGCCCGCTCAAAAGGCATTTTCAGGCAAAACACCTCCGTGCCGGATTTTGTTGGCGTCATTGCCCAAAAGGGCGCGTGGGGCGAGTTGCAGTTCTCGGCCGCCTTGCATCGCGTCAAGGCCAAGACTTTTTCGACGCCAGCGCAGGGATACGAGGGGGCGCAGAACCCGGGAATCTGGGGCTATGCATTACAGGCGGGCGTTGTGTTCGATCTGCCCCGGATTGCGCCGGGCGACTCGCTGTTTCTCCAGACTGCCTACGTCAACGGGGCGACCACCTATCTCGGTCTGGTCAATGCAAGCGGCGACTTCTCTCCACCCGACGCCTTTGTGACCGGATCGGGCAGGTTGCGCGGCGTTACAGGCTGGAACATGACAGCCCAGTTCCTGCACAACTGGACGCCAAAGCTGCAATCGGCCTTCTTTGGCGGGTACGCCCGCTTCTATCTCGGCAACGCCGAGGCCCGGGCGACCTATGGCGCATCGGGCGGCGTGAACTACAATCTCGGCGCCAACCTGACGTGGACGCCGGTCGCGCCGTTCTCCCTGGTTCTTCAGTATGACTACAACATGTATCAGGCCGCCAATTTCACGCCCACAGGCTTCGGGATGCCGCGCCGGTCGCAAAACGCGCACCAGGTGTTGTTGATGGCCCAGTACCGGCTCTGAATGATCCGGCGATACGTCGGGTATGTATATATTCTCGTTGCGTAATTTGTTTTCAACCGAACGTAACCGTCATTCGGTCGATTGACACGACAGAAGCGTCGACAGGAGTGTTGTTATGACTGATGCTGTGTCCAGAGGGCAGGTGCGTGCGGATTTGCTGGATGATGTCTACGCGTCCAGCGATCTCCACGGCATTTTGCCGAAATACCAGTTTCCGAAAAACGAAGCCAATCCCCGGCACGTCTTCGCCAGCGTGCGTGATGAACTCATGCTTGATGGCAATTCGCGCCAGAATCTCGCGACCTTCTGCCAGACCTGGGTTGACGATGAGATTCGTCAACTGATGGATATGTCGATCGACAAGAACATGATCGACAAGGATGAATATCCGCAAACAGCCGAGATTGAGAACCGCTGCGTCCACATGATCGCAGATCTGTGGAACGCGCCAGACGCGCGCCATACCCAGGGCTGTTCCACAACCGGATCCTCCGAAGCCGCGATGCTCGGCGGCCTGGCGCTGAAGTGGCGGTGGCGCAAGCAGCGCCAGAGCCAGGGCAAGCCGGCTGACAAACCAAACCTGATCTGTGGTCCGGTGCAGATCTGCTGGCACAAGTTTGCGCGCTATTTCGATGTCGAGTTGCGGGAAATCCCCCTTGAGGGCGACCGTCTTGGCATGAATGTCGAGGAAGTTCTGAAACGCGTCGATGAAAACACCATTGGCGTGGTGCCGACGCTCGGCGTCACCTTTACCTGCCAGTATGAGCCGGTCAGGGAAGTGCATGACGCCCTTGACCGTCTGCAGGCCGAGAAGGGCCTGGATATCCCGATGCATGTCGACGGTGCCTCCGGCGGCTTCCTCGCGCCGTTCTGCGCCCCGGAACTGGCGTGGGATTTCCGCCTGCCGCGCGTGAAGTCGATTAACGCATCCGGCCACAAATTCGGCCTGGCGCCGCTGGGCGTCGGCTGGGTTATCTGGCGTGAAGCGCGCGACCTGCCGGAGGAGCTGATTTTCAACGTCAACTACCTCGGCGGCGAGATGCCGACTTTTGCGCTGAACTTCTCGCGTCCTGGCGGCCAGATCATCGCCCAGTACTACAATTTGCTTCGTCTTGGCCGTGAGGGCTACACCCGGATCCAGTCCGCCTGTTACGACACGGCTGAATATCTCTCCGCCGAGATCGCGAAGCTTGGACCGTTCGAGATCCTTTTCAACGGCGACCGCAAAGCCGGCATTCCGGCGCTGGCGTGGAAACTGAAGGATAACGCGGCGATTGGCGGCTATACCCTTTATGATCTGGCCGATCGCCTGCGCAGCCGCGGCTGGCAGGTGCCAGCCTATTCCATGCCGGCGCACCGTGAGGACCTGGTGGTCCAGCGCATCCTGGTGCGTCACGGCGTCAGCCACGACCTCGCCAGTCTGTTGCTGGACGACATAAAACGGGCCATCGCCTATTTCGAAAAGCACCCCGTGACCCGGCCGCTGACGGAGTCGGAAGCCGCCGGCTTCAATCACAACTGATGGCCCGGATGGCCTGGGGCATTGTCTGGTGAAGGCCGGTTCGCAGGAGATGCGCCATCTCGCTGGTTGCCCATTTCCCTTGCGAAAAGCGGCTCCGCCCTTCGCCTGAATGCTCCGCCGGCCCGGCGCGGACTTCCTGCGCCGGCCACGGCGACGGCAGGGACACCAGGCCCTCTCCCTTGTCGGAGGGCAGGGCGTCCTGCGCCCGCATCGCCTGGCGGCGTGATCCGCCAGTCTCACCGCCGCCTGCCTGGCCCGGCCCGCGCCTGCATGCGCCCGCCAGGGACGTATCTGGCCAGGGGCGACACGGCTGAAGCAGGTCCGTTCCTGAATGCGCATCCGGCGGGCCTGACGGAGGACTGAATATGGCGTCAACCAATACCCAGACCCCCGCCAAGCAGCTGACGCTGATGGGGTTTTTCGCGATCACCGCCTCAATGGTGATGGCGGTCTATGAATATCCAACGTTTGCGACGTCGGGCTTCAGCCTCGTCTTCTTTCTGCTGCTCGGCGGGCTTCTCTGGTTCATCCCCGTGGCGCTGTGCGCCGCGGAAATGGCCACGGTCGAGGGTTGGGAGGAGGGAGGCGTATTCGCCTGGGTGTCCAACACGCTGGGCGAACGCTGGGGCTTCGCCGCCATATCCTTTACCTACCTGGAAATCGCCATTGGCTTTCTCCCCATGCTGTATTTCGTTCTGGGGGCGCTATCCTACATTCTCGCCTGGCCCGAACTGAACAATGACCCGGTCGTCAAGACCATAGCGGGCATCATTATTCTTTGGGGGCTGGCGTTCACGCAGTTCGGCGGCACAAAATACACGGCGCAGATCGCCAAGCTGGGCTTCTTCGGCGGCATTCTGGCGCCAGCTTTCCTGCTGGTGTTGCTGGCCATCCTGTACCTGTCCAGCGGCGCCAGGCTTGAGATCGCCATGAACGCGTCGACGTTCTTTCCCGATTTCACAAAGATCGGAACCCTGGTGGTGTTTGTGGCCTTTATCCTCAGCTACATGGGCGTTGAAGCATCAGCCACCCATGTGAATGAAATGAAAAACCCTGGCCGGGACTATCCACTGGCCATGTTCATGCTGATGATCGTCGCCATTGGCCTCAGCTCCATTGGCGGCCTCGCCGTCGCCGCTGTTATCCCGCACAACGAGATCAATCTGAGCGCCGGCGTGGTGCAGACATTCCAGAGCCTGATCCTGCATTATGGCGCCGGGCTTGAATGGTGCGTCCGTATTGTCGCGGCCTTGTTGACGCTTGGCGTGCTGGCGGAGATCGCAGCCTGGATCGTTGGCCCCTCGCGCGGCATGTATGTCACGGCCCAGCGCGGCATCCTGCCGTCGATCGCCGCCCGGGTGAACAAGAATGGCGTGCCGGTCAACATGGTGATCTTCCAGCTGTGCATGACGACCGTGGCGCTGATCGTGTTCACCAACAGCGGCAGCGGCAACATGTCATTCCTGATCGCCATGTCGCTGACAGTGGTGCTTTATCTGATCACCTATTTCCTGCTGTTCCTCGCGTACATCAATCTCACGCTGAAGCACAAGGACAAGCAGCGCAGTTACCGTATTCCTGGCGGCGACGGCTTCAAGGTGGCCGTGGCGGTGGTTGGTTTTGTTGTGTCAGTGCTGGCTTTTGTCATCTCGTTCTATCCGCCGAGCGGTCTGCCCGGTTCGGAGGGCAGCGAACACTATGTGGTGCTGCTCGTGGCCAGCTTCCTGATTGTCTTCGTCATTCCGTTCATCATCTACGCCGTGCATGACAAACGGGGCAAGACAGCTCAGGCCGACCTGGTGCACATCAAGACAACCAATGCGCCGGCCGGACATTTCGCGATCAATCCGCGCGCTCGCGCCACGCATCACATCATTCCCAAAGATTCAGCCACATAATAAAGAACCGGGCCGGGAACATGCGCAGCAGTTCCCGGTCGTCTTTTCTGGAGTTTTGTCATGCCACAGATCGGGGCAGAGCCGCAGGCTCACATCCAGAGCGCCATTGCGGCCGGTTATGCTGAAGCACGCGGCGCCACCGGCGGCAAGAACGCCGATTACATTCCGTTTCTGGCCTCTGTTCCCTCCGGTCTGCTGGGCGTCGCGGTGGTCACTGCCGACGGACAGGTTTTCAAGGCCGGAGACGCCGATTACGCCTTCGCCATGGAATCGATCTCCAAGGTGTTCACGCTTGCCCTGGCGATGGAGACGATCGGTGTGCAGGGCGTTCAGGACAAGCTGGGGGCCGACCCCACCGGGCTGCCGTTCAATTCGGTCATCGCGCTTGAGCTCCACCAGGGCAAGCCGCTGTCCCCTCTGGTCAACGCGGGCGCCATAGCGGCGGCCAGCCTGGCGCCGGGTGGCGACGCCGATAGCTGCTGGGCCAGTATTCTCGACATGCAGCGACGCTTTGCCGGCCGGTCGATCCAGATGAGCGACGAGGTGAACGCTTCCGAGCAGTCCACCAATTTCCATAACCGCGCGATCGGATGGCTGCTTTACAGCGCCGGCGTCTGCTACAGCGATCCCATGCGCGCCGTGGATATTTACACCCGCCAGTGTTCGACGCTCGTCAGCGCCGTTGACCTGGCGACCATGGGGGCCACGCTGGCGTCTGGCGGCGTCAATCCTGTGACTCACGAGCGCGTCATCCAGCCGGATCATGTAGCGCCCATCCTGGCCGAGATGATGATGGAAGGGCTATACACGGCGTCCGGCGACTGGGCCTACACGGTGGGGCTGCCCGCCAAGAGCGGTGTGGGCGGCGGCATTCTGGCGGTGGTTCCGGGGAAGCTGGCGATCGCGGCTTTCGCGCCGCCCCTGGATGCGGCTGGCAATAGCGTGCGCGGCCAGCTGGCCGTGGCGCGCATCGCCAGGGAACTGAACCACAATATTTTCGCCGCGCCAGCGGCCGCCCAGACCTGACCGGGGCCAGCCCCCGTTCTGCCCCTGGCGGCGCGTTCTCACGGCGCGTCCTGATCGGCCGGCAACGGGACAAGGGCAGGAGCAAGGGGGAACGGGGAAGAGCAGGTATGAGGCCGGGCCAGGGGAGGTCCGGGCGCGCTGTTCCATGGGCAGGCGCCCGCAGACCGGGGCTACCGCCGCGTCAGGGGGGCCTTCTCCTGCCGGAGGCGCGGGTCGGGGCGTTCCTCCGGGGAGCCGCCTGCCGCGAGGCGGCGCAGGGTGTCCGGGGCAAGAATACGGGCGCCGTTCTGGGAAAGTTCAATCAGGCCGCTGCGCGCGAATTCGGTGAGGGTGCGGCTCACCGTTTCAATCGTCAAACCAAGATAGTCGGCGATGTCGCGCCGGCCCATCGGCAGCGATACGAAGTTGGCGGTTCTTTCTGCCGCCGTGATCCTGCGCCAGCGGCGAAGCATGTGGAGAAGGAAGCTCGCCAGCTTCTCGCGCGCCGTGCGCCTGCCCAGCAGGAGCATCTGGTCCTGTGCGGCGTCCAGCTCCGCCCCGGCAAGATGGTGCAATCGCAGGAGAAGATGCGGGCGCTGCGCCGCCATGGCTTCGAAGGCATGCCTGGAAAACACGCAGGCCGTCATGTCCGTCACCGCTTCGATCGCGCATCCTGGCGGGTTGGCGCCGGACAGGCCGATAAAATCTCCCGGCAGTGCGAAGCCGACGATCTGCCGCCGTCCGTCCGCCATGGAGCGCGCCAGCCGCACCACGCCGCTGCGCACATTGTGGACCTGTGGCGCGCCCAGCCCCTCAAGCGCCAGCGACGCGCCCGCCGGATAGACCACGCGGCGCGACAGCTCCGCCGCGATCTCCAGATCCGCCGCGTCGAGGCAGTCGCACACGCCATGCGCCCGCACCTGGCAGCCAAGGCAGGGCCCAGGCGCGCCACACTCTGAAGATTTGAACGGCATTACATTAATCGTCATGACGGCGCGCAACATGAACCAGATCGGCCGCGCAGGAAAGCGCCCGGAGGCCTTCCGGCGTGCGGCAAAGTTCCGCTGCCGCCCTGGGGCCCGCGCTGTTGCTCCATGACCACATGCGGCGCGCCATGCCGCAAGCGCGCTTCCGGGTTGATCTGGGTCAATTTCCCTGTCCGAAAACTGGCCATGACTACCGCTGGCTCAACTGGCCGCAGGTTTTCACCTGTCGCCAGGCCAGAGGTAACAGGAACCAGACATGATCAGCCTATCCGTTCGCACCGGAGTTTTCGCCGCGCTTCTGGCAACCACCGCCCTTGCCGGCGCGGCGCCGGCGTTTGCCGCCGACCTGCCCGCAAGTCGCCCCGAGGCGCCGGCGCCCGTTCTTCCGCAGTGGAGCCCGTGGATGATCCGCGCCCGCGCCCTGATGGTGGTTCCGCGTGATGACGCGACCCTGTACGCGGCTGGGGAGCGTCTGTTTGGCGCCAATGTCAATGTCTCCAATTCCGTCGTGCCGGAACTGGACATCACCTACTTCTTCACGCCCAATCTCGCCGCGGAGCTGATCCTTGGCGTCACGCCCCATCGCATCAAGGGCGCGGGCGCCCTGGCTGGCGCGCCGATTGGCAAGGCGTGGCTGCTGCCGCCCACCCTGACGCTGCAATACCATTTCACTGGCCTTGGCGCGTTCAAGCCCTATGTCGGCGCCGGCGTGAACTACACCATGTTCTTTGACGAGCAGGCGCGTGGAGATTTTACGTCGTTCCGGCTCAAGGACGGTTTCGGTTTCGCCCTTCAGGCTGGCTTCGACTACATGCTTGACGCGCACTGGGGCATCAACTTCGACGTCAAGAAGATTTTCCTGGAGACGGACGTGAAGGTGAACCATGGCGCCGTCTACGGCAAGGCCCGCCTCGATCCCTGGCTGATTTCCACCGGCGTCACCTACCGTTTCTGACCGGCCGGTTGCCGCCGATCACGAAGAACAGCAGGCCTGGGCCGGGGCCATGCTCCCCGGTTCAGCCCGTGTGGGCCTGGATCATGCGCCTGGCGGGCACTGACGCACGGTTCAGCCCCCTGTTGCATGAAATGGCCAATGGCGCTGGCTTGCGCCATCGCCCCGATGCCCGCCAGATGATCTGGCCCTCAACGGCAGGTCGCGCGCAGATGCGGGCCGTCGTGCGCGTCGCCTCCGCGTATCTCCCCATTGTATTCGCGACCGGAGCCACGCCAGAAACCTGGCGGTGGCGATAACCCTGTCGCGCCGGCATTGATCTGAATCAATGACAGTATGGCCGGCGCCTCGCGCATGATGAGCGACAATTAACGTTCAGCAAGAAAATCCAGAAATGAACTTCGAACATAGCGAGAAGGTGGAGCGCCTGCGGGCGCAGCTTGGCGATTTCATGCGCTTCCACGTCGAGCCGACGAACCGCGAGTGGCACAGGGAGGTTGCCGCGGGACGCTATCCACTGGCCCTGATTGAGCGGTTGAAGTCGCGCGCCTTCATGGAGGGATTGTGGAACCTGTTTCTGCCCGGTCTCAGGGATGATGAACCGGGGCAGCGTCTCAGCAATCTGGAATACGCTCCGCTCGCCGAGATCATGGGACGCGTGCCCTGGGCGTCCGAAGTGTTCAACTGCGCGGCTCCCGACTCCGGCAACATGGAGTTGCTGCATCTGTTCGCCACGCCGGCGCAGCGGACCCGGTGGCTGGACCCTTTGCTGATCGGAGAAATCCGTTCCTGCTTTGCGATGAGTGAACCTGACGTCGCGTCATCCGACGCCCGCAACATCCAGACAACGATCCAGCGCGACGGCGACAGTTTTGTGATCAACGGCCGCAAATGGTTCATCACTGGGGCGAACCATCCCAATTGCCGGTTTGCCATCGTCATGGGCGTGACCGGCGGGCAGGCGCAACACGACCCGGCGCAAGACGGCCCGGCAAGTCAGCATTCGATGGTGATTGTGCCAATGGACGCGCCGGGGCTTCAGGTTGTGCGCAACATTCCCGTCATGCACCACCATGCGCCTGAGGGAAATTGCGAGCTGCTGTTCCGGAATGTCCGTGTTCCCGCCGCCAATATCCTGGGGCAGGAGGGCAATGGCTTCAAACTGGCCCAGCAACGGCTTGGCCCGGGGCGCGTGCATCACTGCATGCGGACCATCGGACAATGCGAACTGGCGCTGGAGCTCATGTGCGAACGGGCGCTGGAGCGAAAGGCCTTTGGGCGCCACATCGCGGATTTTGCCAACGTGCAGGACTGGATCGCCGAAACGCGGCTGGAGATCGATCAGGCCCGGCTTCTGGTGTTGAAGGTGGCGCACCGCATGGACCGTGAAGGCAATGCGGCGGCGCGCGTTGATGTTTCGGCCATCAAGATCGTCGCCGCCCGGCTCCAGACCGGGGTTGTGGACCGGGCCATGCAGGTGTTTGGCGCCATGGGGCTGACGCCGGATACGCCACTTTCCTATTTGTGGACCTGGGGCCGGGCCATGCGCTTTCTGGATGGCCCGGATGAGGTTCACCTGCGGGTTGTCGCCCGGGAAGAACTGGCGAAAACCCGGAGCAACCCCGGCGGCAACGCCGCCCATTTTGTGCCGCCTGCCGGCCTTATGGCGGACTGAGATCACGAACTCTCCGTCACAGGTCTTGTGGTGCTGCCGGCGACAGATACAGGCAGTGGCGCCGGACGCATGCGCCGGCGCGCCATTCAGCAAGCCGCGGCTGTGAGGGAGCAGGGGCGGCCCCGCCGCCGGGCAAACAGACGGCCCGTCCCTGGCAGATGCGTTTGCGGGGAACCCGCTGGTCAATGGTCGGCGCGCTTGTTGTGCGGGGTGTGGACCGTCAGCTGTATCATCGCGGGCAAATGGGCCTGAAGAACGTAGACAAGAATTGCGGCGGCCCAACTGAACATCAAAATGCCGCTCGCGGCTGCCATTGGCCCGTAGATGCGCGTGCGGCTTGCCTGGACGAGATCGCCAAATCCAAGCGTCGTATAGTTTACCAGCGCGGAATAAAACGCATTCCCCCAATCCTCGACAAGATTCAGGTTGTAATACAGCGCGGCCCAAATTCCGGTGCTCGCAAACAGCACAATCATCAATATGCCATAAACAAACACCAATATAACAGAAACATATAAAATATTCATATCTCTGAATTTTGATCTCAGGCGCTTTATGCCAAAAACAATTAATATAGTTCCAGCCAGATGCGCCAGCATCACCAGAATACTCGTTGCCGATCCAATCAAAAAATCCTGCATCATTGCCTTAGCGCGCCTGTAATTGAAAACTGCCGGTGGCTGAGGGTTTAGAGAAGTCCGGGCACGGCTCCAAGCCAAATTCACATCAGGCCAGATCCATATCCCGTGACGGCAAGCATCATCAGCCGTCTCCCGGACCGGTAGCGTGGGGTCATCCGGCTGAAGCCGGCGGCTTTGCACGTCCGATGCTCGCCCATCCCGTGCTGCCGCATCAGATGGTGAACGGCCCGGCGCCCTGTAGTGGCGTTACCATTGCTTTCCCAACTGAAAGGTGGCCTCACAAATAAATGTGCGTCGATGAAAGTGGCGTGATTCAACCTCTCCCGACAGGGAGGGGCATGCGTCGACATGAGCTTGCGGACGGCGAATGGCGGCGTATCCGCCGCCCATGATGGTGATCTGGTGATGATCGACTCCTCCTGTGACCGGGTTCATCAGCATGGCGAGCGATCAAAAAGGGGGCGCTGACAATCGTTGCACGGGACGTTCCCGGGGCGGATTGACCACCAAAATCCAATGCTCCCGTCGATGCTGGGGGCGGCCGATCCGGATGATCCTCACTGTGGGCCAGGCGGGTGACGCCCCAGTGGCTCAGGCGCCGCTTTCGTATTTGCGCAGGGGTCATCCTGCTCGAAGGCATATGACACCGATGTCATCCGGTCCGGGACGCAAGCTGCGGCGCTTTCGCAATATCCTGGCGCGGATCACCCGCAAAAAAACATTTGCCTTCAGCCGGGGCCCTACAGGTAACACAGCGCCGTCGAACTCTTTTTCAATCAGGCCGCGGCCTCGACCAGCGGGTCGGTGATCTGTGCGCGCCACAACCTCACGTAGCGTGTCGCCCTGATTTCATAGCGTCGTCGGACACGATGCGCCGGAATGGAGAAATCAGCAGTTGCCCGAATTTCGTTCATGGCAGGATGACAAGTTGGCCTTGGCGCCCAAATTATCTGCTTGAGCACAGACCTTTGCTTTCATAGCATTAATCGTATCAGCAATCACGACAACGAAGTCATGATACCGTTACGTCAGGGCGCGAGAATGTTTTCGAAACAAGCATGAGCATCTGGTTGCGCAGAATGCGCCCGGTATAGAAAAACATTAATGCCTATGATCTGCGATGCCCTGAAGTTTCGCATGTTCGGCATGCTTCGAAAATGTTTTTAAAGCGACCTGAAATACATGGACAACGCCGCCGCGTTGAAGCTGCCGCCCGAACGGGCGGGAGGCGGATCATCTGGGCGTTGGATTGGTCTGTGTAAGTCACAGGTGCATGGAGATGGTCATGATATGTCGACCCCAGTTCATACAAAAGGAGAGCGCATGTTTTATCCTGTTGCATCTCTTTTCTTTCGTTTGGAGTTACAAATTTAAATAATTTTGATCGGGAAAATTTGGCGCGAAGTTTTGAAAATGTTCGCGATCCAGGAAGAACCAAATTCAGAAGCACTGCAACCATAGCGCTAACTGAAGAATAGTTCTAATAAAATATCCCGATCTGGCAATCAATTCTAACGCAATTCAACCGTCTGCATCTCGCCGGACGCCGCCCGCTTCATGAAAGGGGTTCGATGATGCGTGACTTTCTGGATTGCGATCGGGGTAGCGCCAGTGCGGCGTCGACCTGCTGCGCGGATGTTTATCCGGGCTGGATGGGCCGAAAGTCGTTGGGCTGACGGGTCGCGCGCCTTGCGGCGTTCCGGCCGGGCAAAAAAGGGGAGTCAGATGAACAAGGGATTCTGGGACGCAGGTCATCGACCAACCCTGTTTGCAGCGTTTCTGTACTTCGACCTGGCCTTCATGGTGTGGGTTCTGCTTGGCCCCCTGGCGCCGTTCATCTCGGACGATCTGGGCCTGAACGCCGCCCAGAAAGGCTTCATGGTGGCGATTCCGACGCTGGCCGGCGCCGCCTTGCGGCTGATGAATGGCCTGCTGGTCGATCGCATCGGCCCGAAGATGACGGGCGCCATCAGCCAGATCATTGTCATCGCCGGCCTCCTGACGGCCTGGGCGTTCGGCGTTCACAGCTTCGCCGGAACCGTGGCGCTGGGCGTCATCCTCGGCTTCGCCGGCGCGAGCTTCGCGGTGGCGCTGCCGCTCGCCAGCCGTTGGTATCCCCCCGAGCATCAGGGCGCGGCGCTCGGCATCGCCGGCATGGGTAACTCCGGCACGGTGCTCGCCGCGCTGTTCGCGCCCGGGCTCGCCAAGGCCTTTGGCTGGAACGCGGTGCTTGGTCTCGCGGTCATTCCGCTGGCGATCACGTTCGTGATCTACATGGCGCTCGCGAAGGACGCGCCCGGGGCGCCCGCCGCCAAACCGCTTGCCGCCTATCTCTCGCCGCTGAAGCATGCGGACGCCTGGTGGTTCATGTTTTTCTATGGCGTCACGTTCGGTGGGTTTGTCGGGCTCGCAGCCTCTCTCAGCATCTATTTCACGGACCAGTTCGGACTGACGCCGACGGCGGCTGGCTATTGCACCGCGGCCTGCGTGTTCGCGGGGTCAATGATCAGGCCCATGGGCGGCGCCCTTGCCGACCGTGTCGGCGGCACGCGCACGCTGTCCCTGGTCTATGCGGTCGCCGTGGTCGCCCTTGTCGCCATCAGCACCGGACCCGCGACCGTATCGATGGCGCTGGCCCTGTTCATCGTCGCGATGCTGGCGCTCGGCGCGGGTAACGGCGCGGTGTTCCAGCTCGTGCCCCAGCGGTTTGGCAAGGAAATCGGCGTCATGACCGGGCTGGTTGGCTTCTCCGGCGGCCTCGGCGGGTTCTACCTGGCGTCGTCGCTGGGGCTCGCGAAACAGCTGACCGGCAGCCCGCAACTGGGGTTCCTCATCTTTGCCGGGCTGGCGCTTGTGGCGCTCGTCAGCCTGCTGCTGGTCAAGCAAAAGTGGCTCCTGACCTGGGGCGGCGCCCTGGAAGGCGCCCGCATCTGACGCGCCGCATCGCTACGACGGCATGGCGGCGGTGTTGCGGCGGCCTGGGCTCCCGCCGGTTCCCGGGCCACAGGCGGCGTATGGCAAGGATTTGAGATGACCCAACGCAACAGTTCCGAACATCTCGTGGTGATTGGCAATGGCATGGCCGGCTGCCGCGCTGTCGAAGAGATCCTGGCGCGTGATCCGGGGCGTTTCCGGATCACGATTTTTGGCGCCGAACCACGCGTGAACTACAACCGGATCATGCTCTCACCCTTGCTGGCGGGGGAGAAAACGTTCGATGACATCGTGATCAACGACGTCGCATGGTATGCGAATAACGGCGTCACGCTGGTCGCGGGTGATGCCGTTGTGGCGATTGATCCCGCCACGAAGATGGTGACTGCGGCGTCCGGCGTCACTGTCCGATACGACAAGCTTTTGATCAGCACCGGCTCGACGCCGTTTATTATTCCCGTGCCCGGCGCGGATTTGCCTGGCGTTGTCACCTTCCGCGACATGGACGACGTCGACGCCATGCTGAAGGCCGCGGGCAAAGGCGGAAACGCCGTCGTTATTGGCGGAGGGCTGCTTGGTCTTGAAGCGGCGCACGGCCTGTCGCTGCGGGGGATGAAGGTCACGGTCATCCATCTGATGCCGACGCTGATGGAGCGCCAGCTCGACGAAACGGCCGGTCATCTTCTGAAATCAGCATTGGAGGCGCGCGGCCAGACCATTGTGACAGGCGCGGACACCGCCGGGATCCTTGGCGACGGCAAGGTTGAGGGCGTCAGGCTGAAGGACGGACGGGAGATATCCGCGAGCCTCGTCGTGATGGCGGTCGGCATCCGCCCCAACACCGGCCTCGCCCGGGCGGCCGGCCTTTCAGTCGGGCGCGGCATCCACGTGAACGATCACATGGTCACGTCTGATCCCGACATTCTCGCCGTTGGCGAATGTGTCGAACATGACGGGCAGGTTTACGGACTGGTCGCCCCGCTGTGGGAGATGTGCCGCGCGCTTGCGGATGGACTGACCGGCGCGCCTGGCGGTGGTTACCATGGCTCGACGATGTCGACCCGGCTGAAGGTTGCTGGACTTGACGTGTTCTCCGCCGGCGATTTCTCGGGCAATGATGGGGCCGAGGACATTATTTTGCGCGACGAGGCGGGCGGTGTTTACAAGCGCGTGAGCGTGAAGGACGACAGGATTGTCGGGGCCGTGCTGTATGGCGACACCCAAGATGGCGGCTGGTATTTCGATCTTTTGCAGAAACAGCAAAACATAAGCCAGATCCGGGACTCACTTATATTTGGGAATGCTTTCAGCGCGGATCAACCGGCGCCGGAGGCGCCAGCGCGGGACCGTGCAGAGCCGGACGTCAACGACGCCGGGCGGCGGCCCGCCGCCCGTGACGCGGAGCCGTTCACCCGGGCGGGGTTGGCGAACGTCGGTCCGGCGGATGCCAGGGCCTCCGCCGCGACGCGTCCGGCATACGCATGATGCATTTCGCGATGACCGCCAGCACGCCACGGGGCTGGACTGATGGGGCGCGCGCTCGCGACATGCGGGAGTTCGGGCCATGACCGCCGTTCGCACCACATGCGCCTATTGCGGGGTCGGCTGCGGTGTGTCGGCGACCGTGACCGGCGGGCGCCAGATCGATATCAGGGGGGATGTCGACCATCCCGCCAATCGCGGCCGGTTGTGCTCAAAGGGGACGCATCTGGGGGAAACGGTCGGGCTGGAAGGCCGGCTGCTGCACCCGGAGATCGCCGGCAGGAAGGTTGGCTGGGACAGGGCGCTGGACCTCGTCGCCAGACGCTTCGCGGACGCCATCCGCCGGCACGGACCCGATAGCGTCGCCTTCTATGTGTCAGGGCAGTTGCTCACCGAGGATTATTACGTCGCCAACAAGCTGATGAAGGGGTTTATCGGCTCGTCCAATATCGACACCAATTCGCGGTTATGCATGTCGAGCGCCGTGGTTGGCCACAACCGCGCTTTTGGCGAGGACGTCGTGCCCGCCAGCTATGACGATCTGGACGCGGCGGACCTCTTCGTGCTTGTCGGCTCCAATACCGCCTGGTGCCATCCGGTCGTGTACCAGCGCATCCAGGCCGCGCGGGCGGCGCGCGGCGCGCAACTCGTTGTTGTCGATCCGCGCCGCACCGAGACCTGCGAGGACGCCGACCTCCACCTCGCCCTGCGTCCCGGAAGCGACGTGGCGCTGATGAACGGCCTGCTTGCGCATTGCCGCCGTGAGGGCCTGCTCGACGCGGGCTTTCTCAGGGATAGCGTCAATATTCCGGAGGGCTTTTGGGAGGCGCTCGATGCGCACGGCGATGCTGGAGCCGTCGCAACAACCTGTGACGTCGCCCTTGAGGATCTCCAGCGGTTTTTTCATCTTTTTTCCGCGCGCCCGCGCACGGTCACGCTGTTCAGCCAGGGCGTCAACCAGTCGGTGCGCGGTTCCGATCAGGTCAATGCGATCATCAATGTCCATCTCGCCACCGGACGGATTGGCAAGCCTGGCGCCGCGCCCTTCTCGATAACGGGCCAGCCCAACGCCATGGGTGGCCGCGAGGTGGGTGGGCTGGCCTCGACCCTGGCCGCCCATATGGATTTCGCCCCGGAAAATGTCGCCCGGCTGGCGCGCTTCTGGGGCGCGCAGGACGTGGCCGCAAAGCCCGGGCTGAAGGCGGTTGACCTGTTCCGCAGGATGCGCGAGGGCCGCATCAAGGCGCTCTGGGTGATGGCGACGAACCCCGCCGTCAGTCTGCCCGACGCCAACATGGCGCGCGAGGCGCTGGCGGCGTGTCCCTTCGTGGTCGTTTCGGACTGCATCGCCGACACCGACACGTCGTCCCATGCGCATGTGAAACTTCCGGCGCTCGCCTGGGGCGAGAAGGATGGAACCGTCACCAATTCGGAACGTGTGATCAGCCGTCAGCGCGCCTTCCTGCCCCCTGCTGGCGAAGCGAAGCCCGACTGGTGGATCATCACCCAGGTCGCTCGTCGCATGGGATGGGAAAGCGCGTTTTATTACGCCAGGCCGGCCGATATCTATCGGGAGCACGCGCGCCTCTCCACCTATCAGAACGCCGGCGCGCGGCTGTTCAACATCGGCGCCCACGCGGCCATCAGCAACGCCGCTTACGACGCCATGGAGCCATGGCGCTGGGGAGGCGCGCCTTTCGCCGATGGCCGGTTTTCAACGCCGGACCGCCGCGCGCGGCTGGTGAAGGTTGAACAGCGGGCCCTTCCGGCGCCGCTGGAGCGCTGGCCCCTGACCCTCAACACCGGGCGTTATCGCGATCATTGGCACACGATGACCCGGACGGGACTTTCGCCGCGTCTTGCGCGCCATCGTCAGGAGCCGCTGATTGAAATCCACGCCGCGGACGCCATTGCGTGCGGCCTGAAGGATGGCGAACTGGCGCGGGTCGAGACGCCCCAGGGGGCCAGCATCTATCGCGTCGGGATCAGCGAGGGGCAACGTCTGGGGGAAATCTTTGCGCCCATCCACTGGACCGACCAGCAGTCGAGCGGCGGACGCACTGGGTTGCTGCCGCGGCCCACGGTGGACCCGCATTCAGGACAGCCGGGCTTCAAGTTGACGCCAGCGCGGGTGGATCCGTTTCCCGTGGAATGGAGCGGTTTTCTCGTCACGCGAACCGCGCCCCGCGCCATCAACGCCGCTTATGCAACGCGCGTGCGCACGCCCCGGGGATGGTTGGTCGAGCTATCGGGAAATGGCGAGATGGCGCCGTTGATAAAATCTGTTCTCCCGGCGGGCGAACGCATCGAGGCGATCGACGTGGCGCGGGGGCAGTTCCGGGTGGCGGTGCTCATGAATGGGCAGTTGCAGGCCGCCATCTACCTGTCGCGCACCGGCAACCTGCCGCAACGCGACTGGATTGTCAGCCAGCTGGAAACGGAGCAGGCAGGGCCCGCCGTCACGCTACTCGCCGGCCGTCCGGCCACGCCGCAGGCAGACCGTGGGCCGATTGTATGCGCCTGCTTCGACGTGGGGTTGAAGCAGATCATCGCCGCCATCGGCGAACAGCGCCTCGCCAGTGTCGAAGCTGTGGGCAATGCCCTTGGAGCCGGCTCCAACTGCGGATCGTGTCGCCCCGCCATCCAGCGGCTGTTGGGGGAGGCCCTGGGAGAGCATGCCTGACGTAACAGCATGTGTGTTCCGGGGCGCGCCCCGTGTGAACAGAAGCGCCCCCCGCAAGAAATGGATGGCGCAAACCCTGGGAAATGCGTCCCGGCGAAACGCCCGCGCAATAGGAGGTCATGGCCATGGCCATACAGTCGATCCTGTTTTTTGGGTATCTGGGCGATCTTCTCGGGCGCAGCCGGGATTTCGACATGTCGGACGCCCCCGTGACGGTGCGCGACATGCGGCGTTTGCTGGCCTCTGCTGGCGATGACGTGGCGGCGGCAGTGCTCAATCCGTGTGTCCGGGCCTGTGTTGACGGCATGATTGTCCGCGACGACGCGCCCGTGCGTCGCGGACAGGAAATCGCATTCATTCCGCCGTTGTCAGGAGGCTGAGGATGGGATGCACCGTACGCCTCTCGCCAGGCCCGCTGGCGCCAGACGCCGAATTGCGCGATTTCCTCCAAATTGTGGCGGGCAAGGGCGCCATCGTGAATTTTGTCGGGGTGGCGCGCCCTGTCAGTCAGGCGGGGTTGCCGCTCACTGGTCTTTATCTGGACCACTATCCGGGACTCACCGAACGAACCCTGGCCGGGATCGCGGCCTCGGCCTGCGCCCTGTTTCCCGTGGAAGACGTGGTGATCGCGCATCGTTGCGGACTGGTCGAGCCAGAGCAGCCCATCGTCTTTGTGGGCGCGGCGGCGATGCACAGGCGGGCGGCGTTTCTCGCCGCGGACTACCTGATGGATCGTCTGAAAACCGATGCGGGGTTCTGGAAGAGGGAAGACGACGCCAGTGGCTCACACTGGATCGAACCGACAGGCCAGGACCGTCAGGATCGCGAACGCTGGAGCCAGCCGCATGCCGGGAATTGATGAAAACCTCACCTTCCATCCGCTGAATATCGCCATTCTGACGATTTCAGACACGCGAACTGAAGAAAACGATGGATCGGGGGCGCTGCTGGTTCAACGTGCGCGCGCCGCCGGTCACCGCCTGGCCGGCAAGGCCATTGTCCAGGACGATGTCACGGCCATCCGGGCCCAGGTCATGAGCTGGATCAACAGTCCCGACGTGGACATTGTCATCAGCACGGGTGGAACCGGGTTCGCCCCGCGTGACGTGACGCCCGAGGCGATCCGTCCGCTGTTCCGCAGGGAGATGGACGGGTTCTCCGTGGTTTTCCACCAGGCCAGTGCTGGCGTGATCGGCGTTTCGACCTTGCAGTCGCGCGCCTTTGCCGGCCAGGCCGGCGACTGTTTCATTTTTTGCCTGCCCGGCTCCACTGGCGCCTGTCGCGACGGATGGGATCTCATCCTGTCCCAGGAACTGGACAGCCGTTATCGCCCCTGCTCGCTGGCGGGACAGATCCCGCGTCTGAGGCATCTTTGCGCATGAAAAGCCTGACCCATCTTGATGAAAACGGTCGTCCCCGCATGGTGAACGTCAGTGACAAGGCGGTTACCCGGCGCACCGCCACGGCCGAGGGGCGTCTGCTGTGCTCGGAACAGACGCTCGCCCTGGTGCGGCAGGGCCGAACCCCCAAGGGCGCCGTGATCCATACAGCGGAGCTCGCCGGGATCATGGCCGCGAAGCGGACCCACGAACTGATACCTTTGTGTCACTCCCTGGCGCTCTCCGGCGTCTCCGTCACCATAGAACTTCGGGACGAATTGCCAGGCTTCCTGGTCCAGTCGGAGGTCCGGTCGACAGGGCAGACCGGCGTCGAGATGGAAGCGCTCACCGCCGTCAGCATTGCCTGCCTCACGCTTTTCGACATGTTGAAGGCCATCGACCGGGCGATGGTTATCGACCAGGTGGCTGTCGTGTCTAAAACCGGCGGCGCCTCCGGGGCCTGGGCGGGGACGGCGCATGATTGATCTCGACGCGGCCCTCGCCATCATTGCCGGCGTCGCCCGCCCCCTCGGGAGCGAGACGGTGGCGCTCCGGGCGGCCGGCGGCCGGATATTGTCGGCGCCCGTTGTTTCAGGGCTGGCGGCGCCACGGCAGGATGTGTCCGCCATGGACGGCTATGCGGTTCGGGAGCAGGACCTGCAGGCGGGCGGCGCATTGAAGGTCGTTGGCGCGTCATATCCCGGGCGCGCCTTCGCCGGCGTGCTGCCGGCCGGCGGTTGTGTGAGGATATTCACGGGAGCCCCCGTTCCCGCCGGCGCCGATCGTGTTGTCGTTCAGGAAATTGTCGCCAGCGACGGCTCCGGCATTCGCCTGCTGGCCAATCCGTCGAAGGCGCGGCACATCCGTGCGCAGGGCTCCGACTTCCGTTCCGGCGCCGCGCTTTTGCCAGCCGGTCGCATCCTGGGGTTCAGGGAGACGGTCGTCGCCGCGGCTGCGGATATCGCGATGGTCGAGGTATGGCGCCGCCCCAGGGTTTCAATCGTCACAACCGGTGATGAACTGGCGGAACCCGGCGCCGCGGCGAAAACCCCGACGCTTGTTCCCGACAGCCTTTTGTACGGCATCGCCGCCTTTGTCGCCGAATGGGGCGGCGTTGTCTCTGGCGCCGTCCGCTGCCCTGACGATCTGGAGAAGCTGTCGGCTGCGGCGTTCAGCGCGGCGGCGGAAGCTGACCTGGTGGTCATCGCCGGCGGGGCTTCGGTCGGCGAGCGCGATTTTTCCAGAACGGCCTTCGCGCGAACGGGAATGGAATTGCTGTTTGAGAAGGTGGCCATAAAGCCCGGGAAACCGGTGTGGTTCGGGAAAGCCGGACATGGGCTGGTTCTTGGCCTGCCGGGGAATCCCACATCGGCGCTGGTGACGGCGCGACTGTTTCTGGCGCCGCTCCTTGCCGGTCTGGCGGGCCTTGATCCGGCGGCCGCCATTGCCTGGGACAGCGCGCCGCTTGGTCAGGAGCTTCCCGCCTGTGCGGAACGCGAAACGTTTGTCAGGGGCAGGCGGGTCGATGGTCAGGTCTGGCCGGTGATGAACCAGGACTCCGGGGCCCAGCTGGCGCTTGCCGAAACGGATGTGCTGATACGCCGACCCCGGCGCGCGCCGGCGATTAACCGTGGCGGCATGGCTCCGGTTCTCTGTTTTCAGAGTGTTCTCCAGCGAAGTTGACGCCCCTTCGCGAAGAGCGCCCCAAGCCCTTTCCATGTCGTCGACGACGCAAAACGGATGCTGGGATGAAAGTGGCTGTTGTTATTCTTGCTGGCGGGGCAGGGACCCGCATCGGCGGCGACAAACCGGCGCGACTTCTGGGCGGGCGCACACTGCTGGCGCACATGATGACCCACGCGCGGCGCTGGTCCGATACGGTTGCCGTTTCGCTGCGTGAGCCCGGACAGGTGCGTGTCCCGGCGGACATTCCGGTCATCTGCGACATGGATGGCGCCGGACCGCTGGCTGGCGTCCAGGCGGCGGGCCAGTTCGCCCTTTCAAGGGGCAAGGGCGCCGTGCTGACTGTGCCTTGCGACACCCCGTTCGTTCCAGGGGATCTTCTTGCCCGCCTGTCCGGCGTGCTGGACAGACAGGCGGCGCTGGCGAGCAGCAATGGCCGGCTTCATCCGGCCTGCGGCCTGTGGCGAAGCGAGGCGTTCACCGCGACCAGCCATGGCGTGGCCGGCTCCGACCAGTCGTTGCGGACATTCGCGGAATGGATCGGCTACCGGGCAGTCGCGTGGAACACGGCTCCCTTCGATCCTTTTCTGAATATCAACCGGCCGGATGATCTGGCGGAGGCGGAGCGCAGATGGCAAATCCTTTGATAGACCGCTTTGGCCGCCGCATCGACTATGTAAGACTTTCGGTAACCGATCGTTGTGATCTTCGTTGCCGTTACTGCATGGCCGAGAAGATGCAGTTTGCGCCCAGCCGTGAATTGCTCAGTCTCGATGAGCTGGCGGAACTGTCAGACATGCTCATCGCGCGCGGGGTGAAACGCATTCGTCTGACCGGCGGCGAGCCGCTGGTCAGACGCGGAATCCTCGGGCTGGTGGAAACCATTGGCCAGCGGCTTGGCCATGGGCTTGATGAGCTGACGCTGACAACCAACGGAACCCGGCTGGCGGCCATGGCGGAGCAACTCGCCCGGGCTGGCGTGAAACGGATCAATGTCAGCCTTGACAGTCTTGATCCGGATCGTTTCCGCGCCATCACGCGCAATGGTGATCTGGACAAGGTGTTGCAAGGCGTCGCCACAGCCCGCGCTGCCGGGTTGAAGGTCAAGATCAATATGGTTGTGCTCAGGGACCTCAACGAGCACGAGGTCCGCGGCGTCCTGCAATGGTGCGCGCATGAGGGCCATGATCTGTCATTGATCGAGACCATGCCGCTCGGTGAGACGGGTGAGGACCGCACCGCGAGGTATGTGCCCCTGGACGATGTCAGACGCAGGCTCGGCAACTGGTATCAACTCGTTCCGTCGTCACACAAAACGGGCGGGCCGGCGCGCTATTATGACGTTCCTGAAATCGGCGGCAGGATTGGCTTCATTACCCCTCACACCAGTAATTTCTGCGCCAGCTGCAACCGCATACGCATTACGGCGACCGGCGTGGTGTTTGGCTGCCTGGGAAGAAACCAGCAGGTCCCCTTGCGCGATGCGATGCGGGCTGGCGGGCGCGAAGCCGTGGACGTGTTGCTGGACAAGGTCATGGGAGCAAAACCGCAACGGCATGACTTTGACATGACGGCGAGACTGCCAACCCTCGGGCGGCATATGAGCGTCACGGGCGGCTAGAGCGCTTTCGAGAAAAGAGCAGCCAATTTTTGTGATGAAAATACCCTGATGGTTTGGTCGTTATGAGAAAGATTAAGAATATATTTTCGGCAATTGCCGTGATCATAACCAGTTCCATCGCTGGCAACGCCAACGCCGGGCAAACCAATGTTGCCGTCGCGGCCAATTTTACCGAGGCGGCGAAAGAAATTGCGACCGCCTTCAGGGCGAAGACCGGTCACGACGCCATCCTGAGTTTTGGGTCAACGGGCCAGCTCTATACACAGATCAAACAGCACGCGCCATTCCAGATATTTCTGGCCGCTGACGAGGACCATCCAAAACAGCTTGTCGATGAAGGGCTTGGGGTGGCCAGCAGCCGCTTCACCTATGCAACCGGCAGACTTGTTCTATGGAGCAAAAATCCGGATCTGGTGCGCGGGGCGGATACACTCAGGGGCAATGGCTTCAGCAGGCTCGCGATTGCCAACCCGATTGCGGCGCCTTATGGCGCGGCGGCGGTGGAAACACTCAGGGCGCTCGGGATGCATGACAGACTGCAGCCGAAAATCGTGCGTGGCGCCAATGTCGTTCAGACTTTCCAGTTCATCGGCAGCGGCAACGCTGAATTGGGTTTCGTCGCGCTATCGCAGTTGACCGGCAATAACAGCGGTTCGCGCTGGCAGATACCCCAGAATATTTATACGCCGGTGCGCCAGGACGCCGTGCTCATCACAACCGGGGTCGATAACGAGGCGGCGACCGCCTTCATGGACTTTCTGAAGGGCCCCGGCGCGCGCGGCATTCTTGAGAAATATGGCTACGCCGCCGGTGCGTCAGACGGAGGCCACGATGGGTGAGTTGCCGCCGGACGTGTGGATCGCCGTGCGGCTGACAGTTGGACTGGCCGCGATCACCACGCTGATCCTGCTCCTCGTCGGGACGCCGCTGGCATGGTGGCTGGCCCGCACGGAGGCCTGGTGGAAGGAGGGAGTCGCGGCGGTTGTCGCCATGCCGCTCGTGCTGCCGCCAACGGTGCTCGGCTTTTATCTGCTGGTGGCGCTCGGTCCGGATGGGCCGGGCGGGGCAATCGCCGCCCTGTGGGGAGGCCGCACCCTTGCCTTTACCTTCGGGGGGCTGATCATTGGTTCAGTCATCTACTCGCTGCCGTTCGTCGTCCAACCAATTCGCAACGCCTTCGAAGCGATTGGCGAGCGGCCGCTCGAAGTGGCGGCGACGTTGCGGGCATCTCCGCGTCGCGTTTTCTGGACCGTCGCTGTTCCGCTGGCGCGGCCGGGTTTCCTCACTGGCGCCGTCCTCGGCTTCGCCCACACGGTCGGTGAATTCGGCGTGGTGCTGATGATTGGCGGCAATATCCCGGGCTCCACCAGGGTGCTGTCCGTTGCAATCTATGATTATGTCGAGACCTCGCAATGGCGCGAGGCCAGTATTCTCGCCGGCGGCATGGTTGTATTTGCGTTTGTCGTGGTCTTCGCCGTGATGCTGGCGGGAAAGCGCCTGATGCGCGTCGTCGAATGAACCCGTCAAATTTCATCAGCGTGGCCTTCAGGGGTGTGTTCGGCGGCTTCGTTCTCGACGCCGCCTTCACCACGCCTACCCACGGCGTAACGGCGCTCTTCGGGCCCTCGGGATGCGGCAAGACGACGGTGCTGCGCTGCATCGCCGGTCTGCAGCGCCTCGCTGACGGATATTGCGCGGTCAATGGCGACGTCTGGCACGATGGCCGGAGCTTCCGCCCTGTCCATCAACGGCCGATCGGCTACGTCTTCCAGGAGCCTGGTCTTTTTCCGCATCTTACGGTGACCGGCAACCTGCTTTACGGGGCCCCTGGCCGCAGCCCGCTGACGCCCGGGTACCCGGCTGGTTTCGATGAAGTGGTCGCCCTGCTTGGACTTGAGAAGCTGCTCGATCGCGCGCCGCGCAAGCTCTCCGGCGGCGAACGTCAACGGGTTGCGATCGGGCGCGCGCTTTTGTCCCGGCCGCAGCTGTTGTTGATGGATGAGCCGCTTTCGGCGCTTGACCCGCAGGCCCGGGACGAGGTCCTGCCGTTTCTCAGACGATTACACGACAGCCTCTCGTTGCCGTTTATCTATGTGAGTCACGATATGCGGGAGATCGAACAGCTTGCGGATCATCTGGTGCTGATGCGCGCAGGACGGGTGCTGGCGGCGGGTCCCCTCGGGGAATTGCAGGGCGATCCGGCGCTGCCGCTGGCGAGCCGGCGCGACGCTGCGGTCACGCTTGACGCAGTCGTGAGCGCATATGATCCGGCGTATGGAATTGCGATGCTGGCGGTGGACGGCGGCTGCTTCACCGCGCCTATGCGGCGGCCGGTTGTTGGCGGGCGCCGCCGGATAACGATTGCCGCCGGCGACGTGAGCCTGGCGCGCGAAGCGCCCCGGGCGACGACGGTGCTCAACACCCTGCCCGTGCGGATACTGTCGGCCACGCCCGCCGCAGAGCATGAGATCGTCGCCGTGCTCGGGCTTGGGCCGGCCGGCGCCGGAAGCCGGATCCTGGCGCGGGTCACCAGACTGTCGTGGGAAAACCTCAGGCTTGCGGAAGGGAATGAACTCTACGCCCAGATAAAAAGCGTCGCATTGGTCAGGGAATGCGCGAAATGATACCAATAATATATGTTCAGTTATGTCAATATATTTCTGTCAAAGCTGTGTTACATGTAAATATCGCATAAGTAAAATCAAGATCGCCATTTGTTCAATCTGTCACCCGCATCGACTTCAAATTACCTATTGCGATCCGGCTATGATCCGCGCCGTTCCTTCGAAGGGCGCCGACAGGATCCTGCCTGTGGTGTCGAGCAGGAAAGCGCCGGCATGCCGGAAGCCGCCGGCAGACCCGCTGTCGCGCGCCGAGGATGCATAGCGCGCGGCAAAGGCGACGAAGCGGTCGTGGTTGAGGCTGTCGGTGGCGGGCAGGGTGGTAATGTCGATGATTTGCGTTCCACTCTGACGGGCGATCTCCTGCACTTTCGGATCATAAGCGCTGGCCAGACCGAGGCGCGGGTTGCCGCCGGCGATCTGGCTCGAAACAGCGAGGGCACGGTCGTCCTTCGAGACCAGCACCGTCAGCGGCGGCGTCAACCGGCCGATCACGGCCGCCTGCTTGCGGAACACATCAATGTCGATGTCAGGAGAAGCAAGGCCCACCTGAAGGCGCGCGATAACGTTGTCCCGGCCTTCCAGACGCAACTGGCGTAACGCCTCCATTACCAGCCACGCGCCCATGCTGTGACCGACGACGGCGATGCGCCCCCTGGGGAGCGTCCGGGTCAACAGGGTGAGCAGCTGAACGAGGTCGTCGCGCGCATATGTGGTGGCGTCCCTGTCGGTGACATAGCCGCGGAAATCGGCCTGAGAGGGCCAGGAAAAGAGGATCGGCACGGTGCGCGCACCGACGCTCAGCTGGGCAAGGCGGAAAACCGCTTCCTGATAGCTGGTGTTGTATCCATGCACAAAAACAACCGTGATGTCGGCGTTCTTTTGCAAACGGATGACGGACTGTTCGAAGGACGCCCGGTCGAGCTCGCGCCGCCCCGTCGTCACAAAATTCTTCGGATTGCCGTTGTGCGGAACAACACCCGCGCCGGAATTTCCGCCAGGCGCCGACGCAACAGCCTGCATCGTAAATTGCTCGTAGCTGATCGCCCCGCGTCCACCGCCGAAAGCGGGCGGCGGGGTTGACGCCGGCGACCGGTCGGTCACGGCAAGGACGGTAATTTCCGCATTGCCACGGGCTTTCTCCACGACAGGATTGAGCGTGTCGGGACCGGGCCGCGTGGCGCATCCAGAAAGAATCAGGGCCAGAGCCAGAGCGGAAAAAATACCACGCGCCCAGGCAGGCCGGCCTGCCGCCGGGCAGCCCGCCCGGTCTGGTGACCTGCTATCCGACCTGCTTGAAACTGCGGTTATCAAGCGTGCTCCCTCGCTGTTGAAACCCGAAAGTAGCCGCCCTTCAGGCCGGGCGCCATTCAAAGTTGGCCAACCGGGTCGGCGTCGACGAGCGTCGCTGATGCCCGTCATGAAAAAATTATTCGCCGCGAAAGGCGAACCGGCGCCAGACTGGAGAGTTCCGGTCATGGCGATGGGGACCACACCAGAAGGTCCATCCCGAAGCCAGCCGGCAGACCGGTTTTTCAAGGATTTGACAGGCGTGGGGGGCCTGGACATGCAGGGGCTTCTGGAGGCGCATTGGATCACGGGGGGCGTCCCCCGCATCAGTTTGGCAACAGGCAATCGATTTGCGGAACATAAATTATGGAGCAACTTTCAATACCGTTAAATGAATACTGATCCCCGTTCCTGTAACCACAGGTAACGCCGAAAGCAGTCTCTTTCAGCGGGCGGCGGCGAAAGCGGCAAACCCTTCGACGAACTCGCCAAGACGCTGGCGTGTGACTTCATCAGTCAGATTGCCGTCGTCGTCGAAGAGATTACCCGCGCGCGACACCATCATGCGTCCCTCAAACCACGGGCGAGTTCCCAAGGTGCGCAAAACCGGCAGCCACGCATTCTGGGCCAGGATTGTGCCGAAGCCGCCCGGCGATGCGCCCAACACGGCAACGGGTTTGCCGCCAAATAACGCATCGATATCGGAAGCTGGCCGTGTCAGCCAGTCGATCGCGTTCTTCATGACGCCCGGCAGCGAATTGTTGTACTCAGGCGTAAAGAGCAGCAAGCCGTCGGCATTCGTCAGCTGCTGCTTCAGAGTCTGCACCGCCAGGGGTATGCCATTCGCACGCTCATCATCGCCATTGTAGAGTGGAATTTCCTGGATGCGCCCTGCGACCAATGTCACGCCAGCCGGGGCCACTTCCATTGCAGCGCGCAGCAGGCCCGAGTTGAATGAGGCCTTCCTCAGGCTGCCCGAGATTCCAACGAGGCGTGTCATTGAAGGCTCCCTTCTTTCACTGTTCACTTTCACGGGGTCAGTGCAGCCAACCTGGCGCGATTGCGATCAAGCCGCATCGATTTCCACGTTATGCCAGGCGCCCAGGGTCACATGACGCCACCCTGATAATCTCGACTGCCGGCGGCAGAAACGACCTTCCATCAAACACAAAACCTGCCCTGTCCAACGCATATAATGCAACGTTGCCTGGCGGCAGTCGTACGGGGCTGGTGTCATCCGATCTTCGGAGCCTGACGGCGCCATCTCAAGCGAATTGTCGCGACCATAACATTCAGGGGCGGGGGCTGGGTGCATAATCAGCTGGCGATCGGTGAGCGATATGCCGGGGCCGAAGGGAAGGGGAGTTGTGGTGGCTGCTACGATATCTGTCATCGTCAGCTCCAGCCCGGTCATGGCCGAAAAGCAGTACGGTCACGGCGCTCCCGACGCTGGAATGAAGATCGGCCAACCTTGCCATCCAGTGGTGCAGCTACCGCTGGCGCGTCACTTCGCGCGGAGATTATCTGCGCCACGATGGTCAACGACAAAGGGAGGCAGACAATGGTGTCCGCGGCTGCGATTATCGGCCTGGCCGATGGGACGCCGCAACGCTTCGCGTCGGACGCGGATGCAAGCCTGCGCTTCCATTTACAACAATGCCTGGCCTGGCTGGCCATGCCCGGGTCAGCTCGCCTGTTCCACAAAACCAGACAAACAGCAAATAAAACAGGAGGATAGACGCCATGAAAACATACCAGGCGCTTGCGCAAGCCATCCTTGATCAGGGCGTTGAGGTGATGTTCGGGCTTATCGGCGATGCCAATCTGTACATGGTGGACACCTTCATAAAGAGCGGCAAGGCGAAGTACCAGGCGGCTGTAAATGAAGGGGGGGCTGTCCTGATGGCGATCGGCTACGCTCAGGCGTCTGGCAAAGTCGGCGTGGCCACCATTACCCATGGACTGGCGATTACCAATGCCCTGACCGCCCTGATAGAAGGGCAGCGCGGCTCGACACCCATCGTTCTCTTCGCCGGGGACACCGCAGTGGTCGACCGTTACCACTTCCAGAATATCGACCAGCGCGAGTTCTTCCAGGCCGCGGGCGCCGGATTCGTGCAGCTTCGCTCGCCGAAGACGATTGGAGAAGACGTGGCGACGGCATTCAGGCGCGCCCGGATCGAAAAGCGCCCCATCGTTGTCAATATGCCCGCCGATCTTCAGTGGCAGGACGCCGGGTATACCCCGCACACGGCTTACGCGCCGGCCCGGCTGGAATATGTGGTCGATGGGCCGGGTATGGAGAACGCGGTGGGGATCGTGGCCTCGGCAAAACGCCCGCTTGTGCTGTGCGGACGTGGCGCGTGCGATCCATCAGCCCTGCAGGGCATACAGGCGTTCGCAGACCGCATCGAAGCCCCGCTGGCCCATACGCTCAAGGCAAAAGGGGCCTTTGCAGGTCATCCGTTCAATCTGGGCATATTTGGCACCCTGAGCACGCCGGTCGCGACAGATGCGATCATGGCCAGCGATTGCATCATCGCATTCGGGGCAAGCCTGAACCAGTATACAACCGCACAGGGAAGCCTCCTGCGCGGCAAGCGGCTTGTTCATATCAGTTCCGATCCTGCGGATATCGGTCGCCATGCCATTCCAGATGCGGGACTTGTAGGGGAGCCGGGTCGAACTGCGGCGCAAATGGTGCGTCTGCTTGACGAAGCGGAGATCCCGGGTTCGCGCAACCGGTCGCCGGAGCTGGGCAAAGCCATTGCCGAGTTCTCCTACGCGCCGCTGCCGGACAAGGGACGCCCCGGCACTGTCAGCGTCAGGCTGGCGCTGCAGACATTGGACAAGGTGATCGATCCAGACCGTATCCTCGTCACGGACACCGGGCGCTTTCTGATCGATGCATGGCGGATCGTCAGCGTGCAGGACCCGCAATCTTGGGTTTATACGGTCAACACGGGAACCATCGGCCTCGGCGTTGGAGAAGCCATAGGAGCGTCTTTCGCTCACCCTGGGCGCCAAACCCTGCTGGTGACAGGCGACGGTGGTTTCATGCTGGACGGCTTGAACGAGTTTAGCTCTGCAGTGCGGGCCGGGGCGAACCTGATTGTCATCCTCTGCAACGACGGCAGCTATGGCGCCGAGCACATCCAGTTCCGGAGCAAGCAGATGGATCCGTCAATTTCGTTGTTTGACTGGCCGGATTTCGCGCCGGTCGCGGAGGCAATGGGCGCCGCCGGCGTCACCGTGCGCTCCGCCGCGGACCTCGACGCCGCAGTTGAGGCCATCCGGGGCAACAGGCGGCCGTTGCTCATTGATCTGAAACTCGACCCGGACAATATGCCGATGCTCGATCACTGACATACAATCAGCTGGCAATGCGCTGGCCTGGTCTCCAAAGCGTCGATTACGGGCGATGTTTCCAGGCAATCCAGCGCAGTAAGTGATTTATGCCAAACGAATGCAATTCCGGCAGGTTGTTCGACCTGACGGAATTGCGAGCATGAAAGATGTTCGCCCAGGTCGGTGATGCGCCCTGGCGACGTTTCGCACGTTTGATCGCAACGACAACAGTCGCTGCCGTTTTTTCATGATGGGTGAACGCCTGTCGCTGGAGGGGATGCGTTACACCGTTATGAGATGAGGCCAGTCGCATCGCCACCAGGATGTTTGACCGTCGCAGCGACGGAGCGGACAGCGCAACGGATTCGCAGAAGATATCTTATGGAACTTTAACTTGCATCCTCCGCTGCGCATCCGCGGCTGCGTCGGAGCCTGTCAGATTATCGAGCGTAATCTGCCCGTTGTTGAAAGCAGCTACGCCCGTTCCGCCCGCCTGACCGGACACGCCCGTCGCGTTGAAGTTCAACGTG
>Ga0180216_1000281_pt1 | contig 56591 bp, 60 predicted proteins | sample eDN3rd37CBELigMG_FD_128879 | JGI IMG/M metagenome (GOLD analysis project Ga0180216, IMG submission 128879) | Enriched Miracle-Growth compost microbial communities from Emeryville, California, USA - eDNA 3rd pass 37_C BE-Lig MG (version 2)... ...
AAAATAGGGTCTTTTGGGTCCGGTTCCCCCTTGAATATAGGAATTTAATGAGAAATAGAGGCTCTACAGTCCGCTTGATTTAGCGACCGGACCGAGGAGACCTTATTAGGGTAAAGTTGACCTCTTCGTGGGGGATGGAGGACCCAGAAGACCTTATTTGCTTTAAATCCTTGAATTTTTGATAATTAACAGCAAAATAGGGTCTTTTGGGTCCGGTTCCCCCTTGAATATAGGAATTTATTGAGAAATAGAGGCTCTACAGTCCGCTTGATTTGACGACTTGACGATCGGACCGAGGAGACCTTATTTGCTTTAAATCGGGTTTTGGGTCTTGATATCCATTTTTCAAAGACTCATCCTTTATAATTCGTCAATATCAAACAAAAGCTTACAATAAATACTTCATCCATTGACACCCTTTTTAAATCACCTTTGGTACGATAAAGCTTATAGCATACGAAAGGATGAAGCAAACCATGATCGAGGAAAAGCAAGTAATCGAGCAGGATGGCAATCAATTGATGGACAAGCCCTCCCAAGATTCTAAATGGGTGCAGGAGATGCAGGAAACGATTCTTTCCCTTCAAAAGGAAATTAAATCTCTGAAAATAAAACTGGCAGAGGAGCAGATTGCCCGGCGAGATCAGATTCTAATGGAAAATCTTAGGGTGATCCGGGAAAAAAAGAAACATAGAAACCTATGGCAGCATATGTTTGGGGCGAAGTAGTTAAACACTTGTTGATATCGAACAAAAAAGGCCACCTTTAAAAGGCAGCCTTATTATAAACTAGCTCAAACTAAGAGCAGGCATCCGCGTAAGAGCATTCTCATGGCTTTGGATGACTTCCAGGGCCGCTAACGTACCTACTTGCATGGCATCTTCCACAGATTTACCCTGAAGGAGTGCAGCGACGAGTCCAGAGAAAAACGAGTCCCCCGCACCTGTGGTATCAATGACCTTGGCTTTTTGCGCGGGGACATGGCCTGAACGATTCGTCTGTCTATCATAATAGACACTTCCTTTAGCACCCAGGGTAATGACGGTAAGCGGTGCCCCGTTTTCTGCTAGCTTTCGTGCCGCTTGGATGGCCGGATTTACCTCGTCAACAGCATAGCCTAATAAAATCGATGCTTCTTCTTCGCTGCAGACGAAGCAGGTAAGATTTTTCAGAATTCCTCGGTTACTTTTAACGATATCGAGATTTCCAACCACACCGTAGAGCGGAATATTCCGTTGTTTACCGACCTCAATAATCTTTTCTGTGATTGGATAGGTCAAATCCAAATCGAAAGCAATAGCCTGATTATCGCTAGCTAGTTTATCGATTTGCTCGAAGACTGCCTGTTCCAAAAGTCCAAGGTCCGGTTGATGGGAAATCGAGCAGACCAAATCTCCTTCATTATCTAAAATAGCAACCCAAATCCCCATGCCATCCTCTTTATGCCAGCGCGCATAAGTAGTTTCTACTTGGTGCTTTTGCAAAACTTCGATGACTTCTTTACCAAACCCATCATTGTTGACGGTTGTTAAAAAGCTTGTTTTTAGCCCAAGAACTGCAAGATTCTGGGCCACATTTCGAGCCACGCCACCATGGGAGAAAGACGCTTTTCCAACGTTTTTTGCATCCTTATGAACAGATGTAAAGGATTGGCCCTTCACATCCACAAATATAGTACCAACCACCGCAATTTTTTTCATTTATTCAAGTCCTCTTTCCTTTTAAGGTCTGATCCCGCTCATCCTTTATTTTAATCATAGCCTATCGTTGATCCAATAAAAATCCCCAAATATCCCCTTTAACTTCCAACATACTTGGCATACAGTGTTTTGGCAACGACCACATCATCTGTCCCTTGGACAAGTAAACGACCATCTTTGAAAAAGACAAGCGTATATCCATCAATGTGAAAGCGCAACAAAAAGGCGTTCTGTTCCACGGACCCAATCGCGGACAAGTGATTTTTCAGTTCGTTTAGATCGACTGTCTGCTTCTTTCTTGGTGTAATTTGGACTGTGTCTCTGCCACAAAGTGAAGTATAGTCTTCTCCTGTATCACCAGCGGGATCTAGAAATTCGAACTGACTTAACCCGCAGGCAGGACATTGATTGCTTTTTCCTTTTTGAACGTTTAATTGCATATGTTGGTTCGACCAAATATCAAATTGCTCCAAATAAGGGTTATATTTATCTTTAGCTCCTAGCAAAATTTTAAGAGCCTCTGTTGCTTGATAGGAAGCAATAATATGGATGATCGGCCCGATTACCCCGCTTGTATCGCAGGTTTCCCCTCTGCCGCTTGGTGGGTTAGGGAAAAGGCAGCGATAGCAAGGGGTTTCATATGGGCGAATAGCTGTGAACATTCCCTTCGAACCGACAGCCCCACCGTAAACCCACGGGATACGATGCTTGACTGCTACATCATTAATCAAATAGCGGATCTGAAAGTTATCGTTCCCGTCCAAAATCAGATCAACATCGGAAAGCAGCTCCTCCGCATTGGTCGCATTCACATCAGCAATGACAGGCTCTATTTGAACCGAGGAATTAATTTTTGCCAGTTTGGCTGCAGCAGCTGTTGCTTTCGGCAGATGTTGTCTGGCATCGTCCTCGTCGTATAACATTTGCCGTTGCAGATTGCTTGCCTCAATAAAATCCCGATCCATAATGCGAACAAAGCCAACCCCAGCGCGAACCATATGATTTGCAAGGACGGTCCCTAATGCACCTGCTCCAACGATGGCGATTCTGCTCTTTCCTAGTTTTTCCTGACCTGAATTGCCGATCGGCTGGAAGAGGATTTGCCGGGAGTATCGTGTTTTGTTTAAGTCATTCATTATTTTGAACCTCCTTCTTCTATGGGTTTGTGTACTATGTCGTGTTCGCTTTCTTTTACAAGCCTTATAGTTGTCCTTTAGGGATGGAATCAATAGACCATTTGGCCGCTTAAAAATGCTTTCAGATCTTCCGCCTTGGGAGTTTGAAAAAAGCTGTCTGTGTCCGCCATTTCAACCAGTTTTCCTTCATGAATAAATAAACAATGGGAAGCAAGACGTCTTGCTTGATGAAGATGATGGGTAACAATTAAGATCGTCGTCTGAAAGGTCTGATGGATGTTTCGTGTAACCTGTTCAAAAATCGAAACGTTTTTCGGATCCAGGTTCGAAGTGGGTTCATCAAGCAGGAGAAGTTTCGGTTGCAGAACAAGAGCCCGAGCCAATGCTACACGCTGCGCTTCACCGCCCGAGAGGGTGTGGGCTGCCTGTCCCGCAGATTCAAGCAGTCCAACTTGCTCCAGGGCTTCATCCACCCTCTTTTGGATTGTTGGTCGATCGATTCCCCGATAACGAAGCCCCATCGCTACATTCTCAAATACGGTAGTCTGAAACATCACTGGTTTTTGCGCAACAAAAGCCATCTCACGCTGCACCATCAGTCTGCTCGAACCGGATAAGTGTGGCAAAGATAGCTCCTGCCCAAAGAAATGCATCTTTCCCTGAACGGGTTTCACCAAAAGGTTGATTACTTTGAGAAAGGTACTCTTTCCCGATCCGCTCGGTCCAACGATGGCATAGATCTCACTTTCTTTGAGTGTTAACTGTTCCAATCTTAAAATTTCCTTTTTTCCTGGTTTAACCAGGATGTCTTGAAGTTGAAGATCAGGCATTGGCTACGACTCCCTTCTGCGGCGGCTGCGAAAATCGGCAAGAATTCCCATCACCAGCAAGTTGTTGAGAATAAAACTGATAAAAAGCAGCACTGCTCCAAGCTGTAATGCAGCATCGAAGTTTCCCATCCTTGTTTCCAAAATGATCGCCGTGGTCATAACGCGTGTATGACCTTCAATATTCCCGCCCACAAGCATGACCGCACCAACCTCGGAGATCGCGCGCCCATAGGCCGTTGCAACACCCGCCCAAATTCCTTTGCGCGATTCCTTGATGATTGTCCAGACAGTTTGAACAGGTGTGGCTCCCAGGCTTTTAATCGTTTCCAAATAGGTTTGCTCCTTCGCTTGTACCGCTGCCATCGATAAACCGATAATGATGGGTGTTACCAGAATGGTTTGGGCAACCATCATCGCCTGCGGTGTAAACAACCATTGGAGGGAACCAAGTGGACCATGTTTTGATAGCAATAGATAGACGACAACCCCGATAAGAACTGGGGGTAGACCCATCAAGGTGTAGATCACTGCAGTAAGCAGTCGTTTTCCTGGGAAGGTATATAAGCCAAGAAAGGAACCAAAGGGAATCCCGATGAGGACCCCGATCATAATGGCTATTGTAGAAACTTGAAGCGAAAGTAATATAACAGAAATTACGTCTTGACTAAATGGCATCCAATTCACCCCGGAAATTTCCTTACCAATTTATAATACAACACACATTGAACGATTCCTTCCTCAAAGGGCTTTTTCATCGATGAAAATCATCTCTCACAGATTTCACATATCCATGTCATCAATTCTAAAAATCTACATTTTAATAGTGGAATATAAAAAGGAAAATATTCATAAGAGTCGAATAAAGGAGGTATATACATCTTCGGGATTTGCATAAAAAAAACATTTGGCAGGAGGGGTAAATTATGAGCTTTGGAGGGTTCAAAAATCGGGAAGTGTTGGCCAATCTTTCTACAGGAACCATTGAATATCGGCAATTGAATGAAGAAATGATCCGCAAGTATATCGGTGGAAGAGGATTGGGGGTCAAATATGTATTTGACAACGGACCACAAGTTGGAGCGTTTTCGGAAGACAATCTGCTTTGTATTATGACAGGTCCAGTTACAGGGTCCAGATCACCGATGAGTGGAAGGTTATGTGTTGTTACTAAGTCTCCGTTAACAGGTACGGTAACCGATTCACATATGGGGGGATGGACGGCGGCCAGGCTTAAGTGGGCTGGGATCGATAATATCCTGATTCGTGGAAAAAGTGATAAACCTGTCTATTTATATATTGAAAATGGCCAGGCGGAAATCCGTGATGCGCAGGATCTATGGGGAAAAGGAACCCGCGAGACGGTCAAAATCATGCAAGACCGCTATGGCAAAGAAGATCTCAGCGTGATGACGATCGGACAGGCAGGAGAAAATAAGGTTCTGTTTTCCTCCTTCATAAATGAACACGATCGAGCAGCTGGACGTGGTGGTACGGGAGCTGTAGCGGGAGATAAAATGCTAAAGGCAATTGTGATCAAGGCACCCCAAAAAGGAAACATGCCGCAACCAGCCCTTGAGGAAGAGTATAAACAATCCAACCAAAAGGCCCTTAAAGCGATTATGGAAGGCGGCCTAACAGCACCGAAAAAGGGCGGATTATCGGTTTACGGAACGAACGTTTTAACGAGCATAATTAACGAAGTCGGCGCATTGCCTACAATGAACTCAAAGTTTTCACACTTTGACGGAGCGGATGGACATAGTGGAGAAACGGTGAATGCAACCCTGCTAGTTGCAGATAACACCTGTCATGCCTGTCCTGTCGCTTGTAAAAAGGAAGTCGAAGTAAAGGAAGGAAAGTATAAAACGAGAGTGGAAAGCTTTGAGTTTGAATCGGGTTGGGCCCTTGGATCCAATTGCGGGCTGAGCAATGCTGAAGCAATCTCTTATCTGATCAACATGTGCAACGAATATGGGATAGACACCATTGAATTGGGGAATGCCCTGTCCGTTGCTATGGAGGCGTCTGAAAAAGGTTTAACGCAAGAACCTTTTGCTTGGGGTGATGCAGACCGAATGATTGAATTGACAGAGGCAATAACTTTCCGCCAAGGATTTGGAAACATTCTTGCCGATGGACCGGCTCGTGCAGCCGTACATTTTGGGGATCCAGGTTTGGCTATGTGTGTAAAAGGGCAAGCCATTCCTGCTTACGATCCACGCGGCATCCAAGGGATTGGTCTTGGTTATGCAACCAGCAATCGCGGGGCTTGTCATCTTCGCGGCTATACCGTAGCCAGTGAGATTGCAGGAATTCCTGAGCCAACGGATCGTTTGAAGCCGGAAGGAAAAGGGGAACTACTGAAGATCTTCCAGGATCTCTTTGCCTTCTCGGATTCAATGAATCTTTGTAAGTTCTCTTCTTTCTCTGAGAACGCTGATAATTACGCTGATCAATATTCAGCGATGACAGGATTCAAAGTGACCTCTGATGACGTGATGAAAATTGGGGAGAGAATTTATAACCTGGAACGTTACTATAACAATTTGGCCGGATTTAATAAGAAGGAAGATGATTTTCTTCCGAAGCGTTTTACTGAAGAAGGGGCATCCGGTAACAGTTCTGGCTATGTAAGCCGGATGGATATTATGCTAGATGAATACTATCAGGTGCGCGGATGGCAGGATGGGGTTGTCCCAGAAGAGAAATTAAAAGAATTAGAGATCATTTAAAAAAGATAGGATGCAGAAAGAAAAGGTGGGAGATGCTTCCACCTTTTCTCATCCTCCGACACGAAGGGTTTTCTTGCGGTATCTTGCAATGATTTCTGCTAATGCCTCCTCATTCGGGGCTGCAAACCGAATAAAAACGGCGTTTACCTTGAAGGTCGATGTGATAGATACCATATTTTCACAGATCACTTCCACTTGCCATCGATCGCTTTTAATTGAAATAGGCAAAGACGAAGTGAACCCAGTTCCGCCAAGTTCGTGAAAATATTCGATTAGCTGTGCGAGGGGAATCCCGCGAAATTCCAATACTTTTTCTGCCATCTTAGCCTCCTGCAACCGGTGGGAAGAGAGCGAATTGGTCATCGGATTTTACTTTGGTTAATAGTCCTTCTTCATGGAGAACGTTGCGCCCATTTATAAAGACATGGACGAATGGCTTGAGGGTTCTTTCCTGGGTGAACACTTCCTCCTCTAATCCAGGATAAAGGCGGATCAGTGCCTCTAGAATATCCATAACCGTACTGTCTTCGGTTGTGGGCACCTCAACCACCTTATTATCGTTACAGATGTCCCGAAAAGTAGCAAATAGTTTTACCTTCATGAACTTAAATCCCCTTTTAAATAATTCATTAAAAAAGTGTATCTATTTCCATTATAATGGATTTGATAAGGAAAAGGTCAGGAAGCTTCCCAATTTTCGATATAATCGGCAATTCAGCACCAATCGTTTCAAGACATATGTTAAAATAAAGCAAAGTCGTCATATGGAGGAAGGAAATGAAGTTTTTCAATGTGAAAACTGTACCCGAAACACATGATATAATCAGAGAGCATTTTCAAACGACAAAAAAACCAATCACTGTTTCTCTATCTGAAGCATTGGGAATGGTCCTGGCTGAAGATATCATTTCATCTGAATCAGTGCCTCCTTTTGCCAGGTCAACGGTAGACGGGTACACAGTGAAAGCGAAAGATACATATGGGGCTTCTGAATCCCTACCAGGTTTTCTCGATATTACAGGGAAGGTTGAAATGGGAAAAGAAGCAGACATGCCGTTGCAGGAAGGTCAAGCCCAGTATATTCCAACCGGGGGGATGCTGCCACCAGGTGCAGATAGCGTGGTAATGGTCGAACATGTGGAAGAACTGGGTGAACTGCTTAATGTTTACAGACAGGTTGCACCCGGAGAAAATGTGATTCAAGCGGGAGAAGATGTTCAAGCAGGAGACGTGGTATTACGCGCGGGACGTCGACTGCGTCCACAGGATTTGGGGGTACTTTCTTCCATTGGGGTGACAGAGGTTTCTGTTTTTCCGAGACCTGTCGTAGGGATTCTTTCCACTGGTGATGAAATTGTTCCTCCCGACAAAAAAGAGCTTAGTCCGGGGGAAATTCGGGATATTAATGGGATCACTATTTCAGCTGCTGTCCGAGCCTATGGTGCAACGGTAATTGATGCTGGAATCGTAAAGGATGATTATGACGAATTTTTCTCTCGCTCCAAAGAGCTTTTTGAAAAGGTAGATTTATTGCTTTTATCTGGGGGAAGTTCAGTTGGAACCAGAGACTTTACGGTTCATGTTTTGGAGGCATTAGGGGAGCCGGGAATTTTGGTCCATGGTGTGGCTGTTAAACCGGGAAAACCAACCATCATTGCAAAAGCGCAAGGGAAGCCAGTCATTGGGCTACCGGGACATCCCGCATCTGCCATGATTATCTTTGATTTGTTTGCAATCCCTGTGCTGCAGCAGTTGGAAGGTTTGTCAGCTCCTCCAGTTGATCATAGATTATCTGTCCGCATTGCCAGAAACATCCCCTCTGCTGTAGGGAGAACCGATTACGTGCGGGTGAAGCTGGAGGACCGTGAACATGAGCTTTGGGCCATCCCGGTGTTTGGTAAATCTGGACTAATCACAACGATGGCGGAAAGTGATGGAATAGTGGAAATCCCTGCTAATAAGGAAGGGGTTCTAGAAGGCGAATTTGTGCGGGTGAAGTTGTTTGTTTAAGGAGGATACCATGCGAAAAATATACCTTGAAGACACTCCATTGCAAGAAGCGCAACAAGGGCTGCTTGATCAAATAAAGTTTGAAAGACAAGTTGAGTGGATACCAACACAAAAGGCACTAGGAAGGGTCACTGCTCAGCCGATCTACGCTAAAGTATCGATGCCCAACTACCATGCTTCGGCAATGGATGGAATTGCAGTAAGAGCCGATCAAACCCACGGGGCCAGTGAACAAAATCCTATACGCTTAAGGCAACAGGAAGATTACGTCATTGTGGATACGGGGGATCCTATTCCAGCGGGATTTGATGCGGTAATAATGATTGAACATTTGCACCAAGTAGATGAAAGGACCGTAGAAATTTTAGATCCAATTGCTCCCTGGCAGCATATTCGGCCGATCGGCGAAGATGTCGTTGTTGGCGAGATGATTGTGGCAGGACATCATAAATTAAGACCAGTCGATTTAGGAGCCTTGCTCGCTGGCGGGAATGTCACAGTTCCTGTTATTAAGAGGCCAAGGGTTGGGATTATCCCAACAGGGACAGAACTAATCCCCCCTTCCGAGGACGTATTGCTAGGAGAAATTATCGAGTTTAATGGTACTGTCTTTTCTGCTTATTTGGAGGAATGGGGAGCACAGCCGGACTATCGTGGAATCGTGAAAGACCACTATGAAACAATTAAAAATGCTGTTTTGGAAGCTGTGATAGATTGCGATATTGTGATTATGAATGCAGGTTCATCTGCAGGAACGGAGGATTTCACTTACCATGTGATTAATGAAATTGGCGAGGTCTTAACACATGGGGTGGCGACAAGACCAGGCAAACCCGTTGTGCTTGGAATGGTTAAGGGCACACCTGTTATCGGGCTGCCAGGTTATCCCGTTTCCGCCTATCTTAATCTGGAATGGTTCGCCAGGCCACTTGTTAATCATTACTATGGGCTGTTGGAACCGGAACGAGCTAAACTAAAGGTTAAACTCGGCAGAAGAATCGTTTCGGTTATGGGGGCCGAAGATTTTGTACGCATGACGATCGGTTGTATTGACGGTCAATATATCGCCAATCCATTAACGAGAGCAGCTGGGGTTACGATGTCGATGGTGAAGGCTGATGGTCTGCTAAGAATCCCCCCGGGGCATTTGGGATATGAACAAGGAGAGGAAGCAGAGGTTGAGCTTTACCGTCCGCTTGAACAAATTAAGCAAACCGTGGTGGCAACGGGGAGTCATGATCTGTCCATCGATGTGCTGCACACCTTTTTACGAAACAAAAATCCAGGGCAATTCCTCGTTTCTTCACATGTAGGCAGCATGGGTGGAATTCTCGCCATTCAAAAAGGGGAGGCACACATAGCTGGAGTGCATCTTTTTGATGAAGGTACAGGGACTTATAATATTCCCTTCCTGGAAAAATATCTACAAGGGCAGGAGGCAGTTCTGCTACAACTAGTTTATCGCCAACAAGGATGGATCGTGCCAAAAGGAAATCCCCTCCAGATTACCACCATCAAGGATGTTGCCAGGGATGGGATTACCTACATGAATCGGCAGAGAGGTGCTGGGACGAGATTGCTGTTTGATTATCTATTAAAACAAGAACAGCTTGACCGAAGTATGGTTTATGGGTATGATCGCGAAGCAATTTCACATCTTAGTGTAGCTGCCGCGGTGGCCGGTGGCACAGCTGACACGGGATTAGGGATTTATTCTGCGGCCCAGGCGATGAACCTGGATTTCATCCCTGTTGTGGAAGAAAGATATGATTTATTAATGAGTAGAAGCTTCTATGAAAGCAAGGAAGGGATCCATTTATTATCGCTCATTCGATCATCTGAATTCCAAGCTGAAGTAGAGGCACTTGGTGGATATAGCTGTCGGGATACGGGAATCTTGTTGTATCAAAATTATAAAGAATAGGAGAGCGGGTGATAGAATTGGAAAACGAGGAAAACAAAGTGGTCGATTCACTTGGAAGGCCTCTCCGTGATTTGCGAATTTCCGTAACAGATAAATGCAATTTCCGCTGTACGTACTGTATGCCGGCAGAACTGTTCGGTCCTGATTACGAATTTTTGCCGAAGGAAAAGCTATTAAGTTTTGAGGAAATCACAAGACTAATCCAGATTTTTTCGCGTTTAGGTGTAGAGAAAATTCGTTTGACGGGCGGAGAGCCCTTGATGCGAAAGAACCTTGATCGGTTGGTTGGAATGATTGATCAGGTTGAAGGAATAAATGATATTGCGATGACGACAAATGGGTCCTTGCTAGCCGAAAAGGTCAATGCTTTGAAACAAGCAGGGCTGCAGCGAGTTACAGTCAGTTTGGATAGCTTGGATGTAGGTCGGTTCGGTCAGTTGAATGGACGCGGCTATCAAGTGGAAGATATTCTTCACGGAATTGAAGTAGCCGCCGCTGCTGGACTCGATGTCAAAATAAATATGGTCGTGCAGCGTGGGATTAATGATCAAGACATTCTGCCGATGGCCAAATACTTTTTTGAAAAAGGCCACACCCTGCGCTTTATTGAATTTATGGACGTTGGGAATAGTAACGGTTGGAAGCTTGACCAAGTCGTTCCAAGCCGTTCGATATTGGAAAAGATCAATGCAGAAATGCCGCTTGAACCAGTGGAACCAAACTATTACGGGGAGGTTGCATCACGGTACCGTTACAAAGGGACAGATAAAGAAATTGGATTTATTTCCTCGGTGACCCAAGCCTTTTGTTCCACCTGCACTCGGGCAAGAATCTCTGCTGAGGGACATCTCTATTTATGTTTATTTGCTTCCGGCGGCGTTGATCTGCGGACACCATTGCGGGACGGCAAAACCGATGAAGAAATGCTTGAGATGATCGGAGAAATCTGGAAAAGAAGAACAGATCGTTATTCCGAGATTCGCCTTAACAACACTACCGGATTAGACCGCAAAAAGGTGGAGATGTCACATATTGGCGGATGATATGATGAAATGGTTGTTAGGTTATTTATTAATCATGAACCTTGTTACTTATATTTCTTTTGGATTGGATAAAAAACGAGCACAAAAGAGATCATGGAGAGTTCCGGAGAAACGCCTCTTGGGAATGGCAGCCATCGGTGGAGGAGTTGGCGGATGGCTAGGCATGATCGTATTCCACCATAAAACCCAAAAGTGGGCGTTTCGTATTCTTGTACCGTTATTCACGGTGATCCAGGTGGGGATGGTTGGGTACCTTTGGTCAACCTGATGGAGATGGAGCAGGTCCACGGTCCTTTCACTTTGGGGAAAAGTAGGTTTTGAGTGAAACGAATCCTGTGTCCTGATGTCGAAATTTCCCCGGAAATAAAAGTTTATCTGCAAAACATCTGCTTTCTAGGGGAAGATATTGACAAACCCTTACAAAGTGCTATGATTAAGATGAATTAAATACCTTTAGCATCACTAGGGGAGCTTGTAAGCTGAGATGGATTTTTTCCAGACCCTTTGAACCTGATCTGGTTAGTGCCAGCGTAGGGAAGTGGAAGATCATTGAAGTGTTTACAAAACCACTTTTCCTTACGGGAAGGTGGTTTTTTTGTTTGACACAATAGCGGAAATTTTTCCGTTATTGGGGAAAATGCAAGAAAATTAAGCATGATAAAGGAAAAGTTTTCCACTATGAAAAGAAATTAGCAAGATATAAGGGATTAAAACTTCTTTTATCGGAAAAAATTTCAGTTAATTTCCGGCATTCTTTCACCAAAAGTAATAAATAGAGTGACAAGAGGGCCAGATCAGCGAACTGGACCAAAGGACGGTGAATAATTAATGTCCAAAAAAGAACTCCATCTCATTAGCAACGGAAAGCAATCCCTTGAACGGTTCGTTGACTTGGCCCAGCAGGTACATGAGCTTGTCACGGCCATACATATCCGGGAAAAAACAAAAAGTGCAATTGAACTTTGGGATTGGCTTGAACGTTTAATAGAGACGGGTGTCCCGCGAGAAAAGCTCTATTTGAATGACCGGGTGGATGTAGCATGGGCTGCGGGGGTTTCGGGAGTTCAGTTAGCCTATCATAGCTTGGAACCTTCAAGTGTTAAAAGAAGGTTTCCGGGTCTTCGTGTGGGGCGATCAGTCCACTCTTTACAAGAGGCGAAGGAGATGGCTAGTCAAGGAGCCGATTATCTCATCTTTGGTCACATCTACCAAACCGAATCGAAGCCGGGGCGCACTGCGAGAGGAATAGAATGCTTAAAGGAGATAGTAGATGCTGTCTCCATCCCAGTGATTGCAATTGGTGGGATCAGAGTATGCCATATCGAGGAAATCTTAGAGGCAGGGGCAGCGGGGATTGCTGTGATGTCTGGAATTGCAGAGGCAGAGGACCCACGTGGCAGAGCAAAAGAATACTTGGACGCAATGGTGGGGGATGAAAATGAAAGAGATCTATGATGTTGCGATTGTAGGCGGGGGAGTAATTGGGGGTTCTATCGCCTACCAGTTAGTAAAGCGAGGAATGAAAGTAGTTCTACTAGAAAAAGGGAGAGTTGTCGCTCAGGCATCGTCTGCTGCTGCGGGAATGTTAGCAGCGCAAGCGGAGTTTGAGGAGGAGACGGGAACTCTCTTTCAATTGGCGGTGCAAAGCCGGGGACTTTTCCCACAAATATCCTCAGAATTAAGAGAGATCAGTGGGATTGATATTGGCCTTGTACAGCAAGGAATGTTAAAGGTTGCTTTGACCGAGGGGGAGGTCGAGCAGTTACAAAACATTATCCGGATCCAGCAGGCGGCAGGGCAAACAGCGGAATGGCTCACCGCCAATCAGGTGAAGGGTAAAGAGCCGAATCTATCAGATCACGTTCTTGGGGCGATGTATATTCCTGGGGATGGACAGGTGATTGCACCGGAACTTGCATCAGCCTTAATTAAATCAGCAGCCATCCTTGGGGCAGAGATCAAGGAGTTTACAGAGGTCAAAAGGCTGCTTTTAGAAGAGGGTCAGGTTAAGGGCGTTGTCACTCGCCAAGAAACAATACACGCCGAGAAAATTGTGCTAGCTGCAGGGGCTTGGAGTGATGAACTGCTGAAGGAAGTCGGACTAAATCCTGCGGTTTATCCGGTCAAAGGAGAATGTCTCTCCGTATTAACGCATCAACCCTTGGTTACATCGACGATTTTCTCACACGGGTGCTATTTGGTTCCGAAAAGAGGCGGCCGGCTCGTGGTCGGTGCCACCATGGTGGAACATACCTATGACCAACGGGTCACCGTAGAAGGGATGTCACTTCTACTGGAACGGGCGAAACGCTTACTGCCGTCGATTGGCCAAGCGGAATGGGAGAAAGGTTGGGCTGGAACCCGTCCTCAAACGAAGGATGGGTTGCCTTATCTAGGAGAACATCCAGATTATCCGGGAGTGTTTGTGGCAGCAGGTCATTACCGCAATGGAATCTTGCTTAGCCCGATTACAGGGGTGTTAATGGCTGACCTCATTGAGGGGAATAGCAGCCCGATTGGTTTGCATCCTTTTCGCATCAAACGGTGAGAAAAATACTTGAATCCAGGAGGAAGATATGAAATTACATGTCAATGGGGAGCAGGTGGAGATTCCCGATACGGTTGAAAAGGTTTCAGATTTACTAGAGCACTTGGGTATCAATCACAAAGTTGCGATTGTAGAACTAAATGCCAGTATTTTGCAAAAAAGCGATCATGCGGCAACCCAACTAACCAATGGGGACCGTGTTGAAATTGTACATTTCGTAGGAGGGGGATAAAAATATGTTGAAAATAGGACCTTATGAATTTCATTCACGTTTATTGCTAGGAACAGGGAAATTTCCCGATTTTGAAATTCAAAAAAAAGCAGTGGAAGTTTCGGAGACGCAAATCTTAACCTTTGCGGTTCGTCGGATGAATATCTATGAACCCACACAACCTAATTTTCTAGAAATGATAGATGTTAGCAAGTACACGTTACTGCCTAATACAGCAGGAGCTTCAACGGCAGAGGAAGCGGTGCGCATCGCCAAGCTGGCAAAGGCTTCTGGCTTGTGCGATATGATTAAAGTCGAGGTCATTGGTGATCCAAAAACCCTTCTGCCGGATCCGATCGAGACTCTGAAAGCTTCCGAGATGTTATTAGAAGAAGGGTTCATTGTCCTCCCTTATACGTCTGACGATGTGTTGTTAGCAAAACGCCTGCAGGATTTAGGTGTCCACGCGATTATGCCAGGTGCTTCGCCGATTGGTTCGGGGCAAGGAATTATTAATCCATTAAACTTAAGTTTTATCATCGAGCAAGCAACCGTGCCTGTTATTGTGGATGCTGGAATTGGAACCCCATCCGATGCATCCATCGCGATGGAGATGGGGGCTTCTGGTGTACTGCTTAATACAGCCGTTTCCGGTGCGAAGGATCCTGTAAAGATGGCATTAGCTATGAAACTGGCCATTGAGGCAGGGCGTCTAGGTTATGAAGCTGGAAGAATCGCCAAAAAACGGTACGCCACAGCAAGCAGTCCAATGGAAGGGATGAGCAGAGTTTGAACGGACGATATTCTCGCCAGGAGTTGTTCCCAGAGATTGGGGTAGAGGGACAAAAAAAGCTTGCCGATAAACATCTCCTGATTATCGGGGCCGGGGCTCTTGGGACTGGCAATGCCGAGTCATTGGTGCGAGCAGGTGTAGGGAAGGTTACCATCGTCGATCGTGATTATGTCGATTGGAGTAACCTGCAAAGACAACAATTGTACGATGAGTCTGATGCGGCTAGGCAGCTGCCAAAGGCCATTGCAGCAAGGGAGAGGCTTTCCAAAGTCAATTCGGGGGTTGAAATCGAGGCAATTGTCAGTGACGTGACACCGCAAGACCTTGAAATCTTGGTTCCCGAAGTCGATTTAATTTTGGATGCCACGGATAATTTTGATATCCGCCTGATGATCAATGATGCCGCACAAAAATACAACATCCCTTGGATCTATGGGGCGTGTGTGGCAAGCTACGGGATCACGTACACTGTTCTTCCAGGAAACACTCCCTGCTTAAATTGTTTATTGGAGTCCATCCCCTTAGGTGGAGCCACGTGTGATACCGCGGGAATCATCAGTCCTGCCGTGCAGATGGTCGTTTCCTATCAAACAGCAGAGGCCTTGAAAATTTTAGTGGAGAAAAGGGAGTCCTTAAGAGGGACGCTCGTTTCTTTCGATCTTTGGAAAAACCAGTATTCGTCCATACGGGTAGATTCGTTAAGAAAACGAGATTGTCCGTCGTGTGGGGAGTCTCCCACTTTTCCATTCCTGGATTATTCGAATCAAACAAAGACGGCTGTGTTATGTGGAAGGGATACGGTTCAAATTCGCCCACCTGTCAAAATGGATAGGGATTTGAAAGAACTGGCCCAAACACTATCCAAACAGCAAGGAACCCTGGAGCAAAATCCCCATTTGGTTTCATTTGCCAAGGGAACTCATCGGCTCGTTTTTTTCCGCGATGGCAGGGTTTTGGTGCATGGTACAAAAGATGTGACAGAGGCGAAAAGCCTCTACCACCGATATCTGGGGTAAATGATAGATGAGTATTTTAAAAGCAATAGACATCACTTTCGGATTTGATCAAAAAAGTTCAATTCTCCGTAATTGCAGCTTTGACATTGGACAAAACGAATTTATTAGTCTAGTCGGCCTTAGTGGGTGTGGGAAAAGCACGGTCCTGAAATTGATCGCTGGTTTATACCCCCCACGGGAAGGGAGGATCGAATACGCACATGGAGGACAACTTGGAAAAATTGGCTTCATGCCGCAACAAGATCTCTTAATGCCTTGGCGCTCAGTTCTGGAAAACGCGGCCCTGCCGATGGAAATCCAAGGGGTGAATAAAAGGGAGGCACAGTGTCGTGTACTAGAGTTACTTCCTATTTTTGGCCTGCAAGGCTATGAGAATGCCTATCCCTTCGAGCTTTCCGGAGGGATGAGGCAGCGTGTTTCTTTCCTGCGATGTGTTTTAACCGGGCATCAGCTGCTTTTATTGGATGAACCATTTAGCGCCCTGGATGCCCTTACGCGAAGGGAAATGCAGTTGTGGTTGACTGAAACCTGGCAAAAGTGGAAGCAATCCGTCCTTTTGGTTACCCATGATTTGGATGAAGCCTTGTTGTTATCAGATCGAATTTTTGTGATGACAAGTCCGCAAGAGGGGCCTTTTTACGAGATCAAAGTTCCTTTCCTAAGACCAAGGCAACCGTCCCAAGTGTATACAAAAGAATGGTTGGATTTGAAAGAAAAAATGACTACGTTCTTATATAAAAAGAGAGAAATCAAATGAAAAAAAATCTAGCGATTGTGATTACCGTCGTGCTTCTGCTTCTCGGATGGGAAATGTTGATTCGTGGATTGCACATTCCGATGTACATTTTACCGCCGCCAACAATGATTTTTCTTTCCTTAGTGAAGGAATGGAAGCTGCTTATTTTCATTCACCTTCCTTCTACCCTTTGGGAGGTCCTTATTGGATTGTTCCTTGCCGTTCTGATAGGGGTGGTGGCAGCTGTGTTGATTGTGTTTAGCAGAATCGGGGAAAAAGTGCTGTATCCGCTGGTCATCGCATCACAAACCATTCCGCTGGTTGCCCTTTCCCCGATCCTTATCATGTGGTTTGGTTATTCCATCTGGGGAAAGGTAGCGATTACCGTATTAATCTCTTTTTTTCCTATTGTGGTGAATGTTGTGGACGGGCTTCGGGCGACCAACCAAGAATGGGTTCAGTTGATGAAAACGATGGGGGCCAACCGTCGGCAAATCTTTTGGAAACTTCAAATCCCGCATGCCCTGCCCTCTTTTTTTTCCGGGTTAAAGGTGGCCGCCACGGTAAGTGTTGTTGGCGCAACCATTGGCGAGTGGCTTGGGGCTAGTGAAGGCTTGGGATATTTTAGCCGCAGAGCTTCGAACAATCTCCAGGCAGACCTATTGTTTGCCTCTGTATTCCTGCTGTCTCTGATCGGGATCGCCTTCTTTTTGCTCATGCAGTGGATCGAAAAAAGGTCCATTCCGTGGTTCTATCAGATGAAAAAAATAGAAAGAAAAAGGTGAAATAGATGTTTAAAAAGCTTATTCTTGTATGTTGTTTGTTGCTTCTTACTGCCTGTTCAACTTCGAATCAAGACTCTGCAGCATCCGACGATTCTGCTCAGGGGAAAGAATTGAACAAGGTTTCCTTGATGTTAGACTGGTATCCCAACGCCGTACACTCCTTTCTCTATGCTGCATTAGAAAAAGGCTATTATGAAGAACACGGCGTGGACCTGGAAATCAAAATGCCCGCTGATACGAATGATCCCTTAAAATTGGTTGCTAGCGGACAAGTTGATTTAGCTTTAAGCTATCAACCGCAGGTGGTGATGGCCCGTGCCCAGCAGATTCCTGTCGTATCCTATGCTGCAGTGGTTAGGCATCCATTAAATATGTTGATGGTTCCAGAAGATAGCAATATCGCGTCACCTAAGGATTTGTCTGGGAAAACAGTCGGATATCCTGCGATTCCGATGAATGAAGCGATGATCCAAACGATGGTGGATCAGGATGGGGGAGATCCGCAGCAAGTTACCTTGGTAGACGTAGGATGGGATCTGATGCCGGCAATCTCCACCAATAAAGTGGATGCCATTAGTGGTGGCTTCATTAATCATGAAAAGGTCCTGTTAGAGAAACAAGGTTTTCCTGTAAAGGTGTTTCATCCTGTTGATTACGGGGTTCCTGACTATTATGAGTTAGTTTTGGTAACAAGTGAAAAGTTTGCCAAGGAAAAACCAGAAATTTTGAAAGCCTTCTGGGAGGCAAGTAAGAAAGGATTTGAATTTGTTAAAGAAAATCCATCTGAGGGGCTAGATATCCTGTTTAAAAGACAGGAACAATCCTTCCCGTTAGAGCGGGATGTTGAAGAGGAGAGCTTGGAAGTTCTGCTTCCGTTGATGAGTTCGGACAACGAAACATTTGGCTCCCAAACCGAGCAATCGTGGGAGGATACAATCCAGTGGATGCTGGAAACGAAGCTGATTGAACAGAAAATTGAAGCAAAGGAAAGTTTTGTCACTCCTTAATAATGAACTAACGGGAAATTTCCCCGTTAGTTTTTATTTCCACATAAAGTTTACAAAGCTTTCCTAGTGGTATTTGGTCATGATGACCAAAATGCCCTTTGTAAATTGTGAAAACGGTCATCATCGAGGTTATGATGATCAAAATCGCCTTTGTAAATTGTAAAAATGGTCATCATCATGGTCATGATGACCAAAATGCCCTTTGTAAATTGTGAAAACAGTCATTATCGAGGTTATGATGCGCTTTTTACCGCATATGAAGTATAAGCTCCTAGAATTGACTTCGTCAAAAATGATGAATCGGAAAAATTCCACATTATCCAGCCAACCCATAGTTCGATTAATTGAAGCTTTTCCCAGAAAGGGGTATGATAGAGAAAGAATCTGGGTGAAGGGGTGTTTTTATGCTGAGTGAAATCGAAGCCATTTATAAAAATCGAACACCTCGTATTCTAGGACAGGGTGACGTTCGAAGGGCTGCCGTGATGCTTTCTTTAATCAAAGAAAATGATGGACTGTCAGTATTGTTTGAAGTAAGAGGTCATAGATTAAGGCATCAACCGGGTGAAATTTGCTTTCCGGGAGGGCGAATTGAAGAGGAAGATCTCAATGAAGAAGCCGCGGCAATTCGTGAAACCTGTGAGGAGCTTGGGGTAAGTGCCAATGATCTGGAAATCATCGGGCAATTAGACGTTTTTGTGACCCCACATACGATTATTTATCCTTATCTATCGCTTTTAAAAGAAGGAACCCCGTTTCATCCCGATCCGGATGAGGTAGCAGAACTGTTTACTGTACCGCTTGAATTTCTGGTCGACTATCAACCAGATTTGCATCTTGTGCCCATTGAAATGAAGCCCCCAGAGGATTTTCCGTTTGACTTAATCCCCAATGGAAAGTACTACAAATGGAGAAAAGCACAGATTCCGGAGTATTTTTATCGGTATAAGGATAAAGTGATTTGGGGGATCACAGCGAGAATTCTTCATGACTTTCTGGAAAAATTGAAAAAACAATTAGATTAGATATGTGCGGGTTTCTCCTTTGGATGGGGAAACCCTTTTTTCATTTTGTATTAAAATGGGAGGCAACCGTACATATTAGAATGGAGAAGGAAGTAGGGAATATGAAGCACAAAACAAAAGTAGAGCAATTGCTCTACTTTTGTTTCACTTCTTCAAACTCATGAACCCAAACGGTCATGTGCGGTAAAAATGGCATTCCTGGATGGAGTGACAAAATATAATTTTTATAATCTTCCATTGAAGCATACCCTTCACTTCGGGCATCTTCATCAGTCATTTCTCCAAGAGTTTGCTGATAAACTTTGGTTACTTCGAATGTACGACCATTAAGCTCCATCACTTCGCCAGGATCTGCATAACGACCATTACGGCGAGTGGCTGTTTTCTTACCTTCTAGAACGAGTTGTACATCCTGATCCATTGTAACCATACGTTCAATTGAACAAGTTTTAGGTGGTAGTGTTTGAGACATGATGATTCCCCTTTCTTGCATTTTAAAACGTTAAAAGCTTTTCTTATTATATAACACGTAAATTCCAATTCCAAGCTAACAATCTTAAATATAGAAGGAGGATATGTTTTGCGGAATAAAGGTAAAATCTTCATGATGCTTTTCGTTTCAATCTGTTTAACCATATTTATTACCACCTCGGGCTTCGGAAAAGAAAACAGTGAAGCGAAGAGGCCTCATTATGAAAATCGGGAACAAATACCTGAGCAGTATAAATGGCAAATGAAAGATCTTTATGAAGATAAGAGGGCTTGGCAGGAGGATATTCAGAAAGTCGAGAAATTGGCTACACAGCTTGGAAAGCAGGCTGGTAAACTGGGGCAGAATGCCAATCAACTTAGGAAATCTTTAGAAATATATACGGCTCTGAACCGCACATTCGAAAAAGTATATGCTTACGCAAAGCTTTCTCTCGATACAAATAAATCCAATTCAGAGTACCAGACGATGTCGAATCAGGTGGATGAGCTGTCAATGAAAGTAGGGGAGAAGATCTCTTTTTTTATCCCTGAACTTCTGCAGATTCCGGGGGAGAAGCTACAGCAATTTATGAAAGAACCGGAGTTGGAAAAATATCGACGGTGGATAGGAGTCCAGATTCGTGACAGGGAGCATACCCTTCCCAAAGAAATGGAGCAGGTGCTAGCTAAAAGCAGCTCGATTGCGAGTGCACCAGAAAGTATATTTGGGATGCTGACAAAGGATCTTATTTATCCGACGATCAAGGATGAGACAGGCAAGGAGGTCAAACTAACACCAGCCAATTATGGCAACTACATAAAAAGCAATAACCGGGAAGTTCGAAAAAAGGCATATGATGCTTACTACAGAACAGTGGATCAGTTTAAAGACACGTTTGCTCAGATCCTTCAATCAGAAGTAAAGAAAAACATATTTTACTCTGACGTAAGAAAATATCCTTCGTCTTTGGATGCCAGCCTGGAAGCAAACAATATTCCAAATTCCGTTTATGATAATTTAATATCGACCGTTCATAAACAGCTTCCACTCCTTCATCAATATATTACTTTGAAAAAAGAAGCTTTAGGGCTCAAGGAAATGTATTTGTATGATCTATACAGAGGATTTAATCAAACGGAAAAAACAAGTTATATTCCCTATGAAAAAGCCACTGAGATAGTTAAAAGTGGGTTGTCGGTCCTTGGCGAAGAATATTCTCAGTTGCTTAACCGCGCTTTTCAAGAAAGATGGATCGATGTCTATTACACCAAAGGGAAAAGAACGGGGGCTTATCAATGGGGGGCTTATGACAGTCATCCATACATCCTTCTAAATTATCAAGGGGATATGGACGATATTTTTACGATCGCCCATGAATTAGGTCATGCTGGCCATTCTTACTTCTCTAACCGAAATCAGGATTATCTGTATGCAAGCTATCCGATCTTTACGGCAGAGGTGGCCTCGACGACCAATGAGGCCTTATTGTTTGGAGAAATGTATCGGCAGGCGAACACAAAGGAAGAGAAAATATCTATATTGAATCAACGGTTAGAGGATTATATGGGGACCTTGTTTTTACAAACGATGTTTGCCGAGTTTGAAAAAACCATCCATGTCAAGGCAGAACAAGGCGAAGCTTTAACTGCAGACACCTTAAATACTATCTATGGGGATCTGATGCGGAAATACTATGGTGAAAGCCTTCAAGTTGATCATTTTGCATCATTAGGGTGGGCACGAATCCCTCATTTTTATCGGAATTACTATGTTTACCAATATGCGACAGGCTTTGCTGCGGCTAATGCCTTTGCGCAAAGGATCATTGATGATGGGGAACCAGCAGTCCGTGACTATATCGATAAATTTTTGTCTGCCGGCGATTCGAAGGATCCTATTCAGGTGTTAAAAGATGCCGGTATCGACATGACTTCACCATTCGTTGTGAAACAGGCATTAAAGGGGTTTGAGGAGACTTTAAAAGAATTACAAGCACTTTTGAGTAAATAACTTCTATTTCTAAACGAATCGAAAGAGATTTGTTATAATGGGGGAAATAGGAGGTGGCGGAAGTGCTAGATCGTTACTTGACGATAAAAGGCTACGGGGAGACTGAAATTGAAATCAATCGATCCAGATTTATCTGTTATGTTGAGCGGGCTGAAACAGAAGAAGCGGCACAGGCCTTTATCGCAGGAATCAAGAAAAAACATTGGGATGCCACACATAACTGCTCTGCGTACCTGATTGGCGAAACGGACCACATTCAGAAGGCTGATGATGATGGAGAACCAAGCGGAACCGCAGGAAAACCAATCTTGGAGGTGCTGAAAAAGAATCACTTAAAAGACTGTGTTGTGGTGGTAACGCGGTACTTCGGGGGTATTAAACTTGGTGCGGGTGGATTGATTCGAGCTTATGGAAAAGGAGCTTCTGCCGCTCTACGAGCAGGACAGGTTATTGAACAGGTGCTACATGATCGACTTAGTTTTCAAATGGACTATACCTTTCTAGGAAAAATAGAAAATGCGCTTCGCTCTCAGCAAGAGATTATTCTTGAAGAAATTGCGTATACGGATGCCGTAACCGTTCATGTTTTAGTTCCCAAAGGGAAAGATTCGGCAGTTGTCGAGTGGATCACTGATTTAACGAGCGGGCAAGCTGTGATAACAAAAGGGGATAGTCTATACGTGGAATTTCCTTTCGGTAAGGAATTACAGGAAGAAGAGGCATAACTCGTATATTTTTGGAAAAAGTAAGAAAAGCTTCTATCGTAGCCCATTCGAAGAGGTAGTCGAATTCATCTTCAGCGGAAGCTTTTCATGCCCACGAAAAGTTTAGGTTCACTTTAACATTTTAATGAACTTAAACTTACCTAAAAGGTAAAAATAAAAATGGTTTACTCTTTGAGCTAAAGTCATTAAAATAGATATGTGTGTTTAGGGTACAAGAAGGCTACATATTGAGATAGGAGTGTGATTTTGTAATGGTGATGCTTTTGATTTTGGTTCTACTTACTTTAGTCACTGCCTACGGTATTGTACAGACGAAAAGACAAGGCAATGTTTTTGGAATGGCCTTTTCCACCGTTGCATTTTTAGTTTTTCTGTTTTGTACAGGACTAGCACTAACTATTTGACAATCACCCCCATCGGGGGTGATTTTTTTTGTCCATTTCGCGAAAATCGTCTAGATTTGGCGAATTATCTTTCCAACGAGCTGTATTCCTGATAAGATTTGAATAATAGCGTTAGTTCGGAGGACTAGGAATGAATAAAACAACTCTGATTGGAATCTTAATTGGAATGGTTGGGGCAATAGGTGGATTTTTGATGGATGGAGCACACCTATTTTTATTATGGAGTACCTCTTCCTTAGTTATAGTATTAGGTTCGACTATTGGGGCCACGATTCTCTCCTTTGGCATGTCTGAGATAAAACATATCGGTAAATTGTTTAAGAAGATTTTTCAAGAAGACAACAATGATTATTTTGAACTTATCAAGCAATTGGAGGATTACTCCATGCGAGCCAGACGGGAGGGGCTCTTAGCCCTTGAAAACGATATTGACTCGGTAGAGGATCCCTTTATTCGGAAAGGCTTGCGTTCTCTCGTCGATGGGATGGAGTATGAAATGATTGGTGAAATGATGGAACAAGAAATTAGTGCAATGGAAGAACGCCATTCGCGCGGAGCCAAAATTTTTGAAGCTGCGGCTGGATATTGCCCAACCATGGGGATCATGGGGACTGTTATGCACATGTTGGTTATTATGACAGAACTAAGTGATCCAGGAAGTCTAGGGCCGAAGATTAGTGCCGCTTTCACCGCTACTTTATATGGTGTCTTTTTTGCTAATATGTTCTTTTTCCCGTTTGCAGAAAAACTGAAAGGCAAATCAAAAGACGAGGTTCTTTATAAAACAATTGCGATGGAAGGGATTTTAAGCATTCAAAAAGGGGTCAATCCGACAGTCTTGCGTGAAGTGCTGATGGTATTTCTTCCACTACATATGAGGAAACAAGAGGAAGAATATGAAAGTGGACGTGCAGGTGTAGCAAATGAGGCGTAAAAAAAAACATCCTGAACATGTAAACATGGAGCGTTGGTTAGTATCCTATGCTGACTTTATCACCTTATTGTTTATTTTGTTTTTAATCCTTTTTTCCATGAGTCAGGTTGATAATCAAAAATTCCAGGCCTTAATGCAATCTTTCCGATCCCAAGTACAAGGGGCTGGAGCTTCTCTTGTTTTTGATAACCCTGGTTCAGCCCCATCTCCAACGAGCAGTGAGGATAGTACAGGCCTTCAAAATAAAAGTGGTGCCTATCCCATGCGTGAAGAATCAGAGAAAGAGATAGAAAAAGCCAAAGAGGTTGTTGTTACAGAGAGAAAAAAATTTGAAGAATTAAAAGAACAAATTCAGGACTATGTAGATCAAAAGGGAATTCAACAGGATGTTGAATTAAAGGTAGACAGCAAAGGATTATACCTGATTATGACAGGGACCATTCTCTTTGATAATGGAAAAGCAGATTTGACCTCTGGGGCAAAGAGAATCGTCAATGATGTGTTTGATATTCTGTCCACGATCGATAATCCGGTTCGCATCGAAGGGCATACTGATAACAACCCAATTCGGACTGCGCAATTTCCTTCCAATTGGGAGCTTTCAAGTGCGCGCGCCGTAAACCTGCTTCGATACCTGATCGAAGAATATAAAATGGATCCAAGCCGTTTATCGGCAGCGGCTTATGGGGAATATCATCCGATCGCTGAGAATAACACTCCCGCCAACCGCGCCAAGAATAGACGGGTGGAGATTGTTCTCCTAAGTAAGACTTTAGATGAAGCAAATTAGTGTTGACCTTTAGTCTGAACTAATAGCCTAAAGTTTTGATTTGGGGTCTGACCCAGAAATCAGGTATAATGAGAAGCGGGTGGATTGTTAACGGACAAAACTTGGGAGGGAAAAATAATGGAAGTAATTAAATTAAGTCCCCGCGGATATTGCTATGGTGTCGTGGATGCGATGGTCCTAGCCCAGCATGCTGCAAAAAATCCGGACTATCCGCGTCCAATTTATATTTTAGGAATGATCGTTCATAACAGCCATATCGTTGAAGCTTTTGAAAAAGAGGGAATCATTACAATCGATGGTCCTGATCGTTTAACAATGCTTGAACAAATCGATCACGGTACTGTCATTTTTACGGCGCACGGAGTATCCCCGCAGGTTAAACAAAGAGCCCGCAATAAAGGGCTAACCGTATTGGATGCGACATGCCCGGATGTGACAAGAACCCATGATTTAATTAAAGAAAAAGTGGCAGAAGGCTACGATGTAATCTACATTGGTAAAAAAGGTCACCCAGAGCCCGAAGGAGCTATGGGAAATGCCCCGGATAAAGTCCATCTAATCGAAAGTATCGCTGACATTGAAAAATTGAATTTGACCAATGATAAGTTGATTGTTACTAACCAGACCACTATGAGTCAATGGGACATTAAGCATGTGATGGATAAATGCAAAGAAAAATTTCCACATGCTGAAGTTCATAATGAAATATGCCTTGCTACGCAGCTCCGCCAAGAAGCAGTTGCTAATCAGGCAAAAGATGCAGACCTATTGATTGTGGTAGGGGATCCGAAAAGCAATAATTCTAACCGTTTGGCACAGGTATCAGAAGATATCGCGCATACCGAGGCATACCGCGTGGGAGATGTTACGGAAATCAAAAGAGAATGGCTGATCGGCAGAAAAAATGTTGCTGTTACTTCCGGGGCCTCTACACCAACTCCAATTACCCGGGAAGTCATCCACTATCTTGAGCAGTTTGACGAGAACAACCCGGAAACTTGGGAAACGAAGCGAACCGTTAATTTGGCAAAGATCTTGCCGACTGTTAAGGAAAAAGCATAGGTATTAATACTTGATAGGTCCTTCACCGTGGGGTGAAGGATTTTTTTCGACAACTAGGCCGAAATCGGGACTGAAGAGGAGAAAAATCACCAAACTCAGTCCCAATTGGTTTAGCTTCGTAATAGTGGAAAATTGATGAGATTCAATCGTGACTATTCAACCTCTTGAAGCCGGGAAATTGGAAAGGCAACTTCTTCTTCCTGGTCCTTAAAAACACCCCATGCCATGATTCCATTTAAATAGGTAATTTTAAAAGGCTGTTCATATCCAATAACAGTATACTCCATTCCAGGATGGAAATCTTTTGGGTTCATTAAATAAGATTTAGCGGTATAAAACTTTTGCTCTAAAATGGCTGCCTCTGAAAAAAAACCAGCTTGATGTTTTTTCATGGCCCCTTCTTTAAACTTAATTAAAGCTAGTTCAAGTTCTTCTTTGCTCATTTCACTAAAGCGCTTTTCCATTTTGTCTCTCCGATCCTTTATGATATTGAAGATCATACAATTCATTATATAGATGAATTTAGCTTGATTTCAATATTCGCATTGACAAAGCTGAAGTAACTTGGAAGAATGGTATTAGTTCTATTATTATGTTGGTTAGGTGAAATTTTAAGAATGGAGTGCAAAACATGAAATCCGATAAAAGTTTAATACCAGAATTTGATCATTTAATTTCTAAGTTTACCGAACTTCTGACTGGAGAAGCAACAGAGGAACGGGTGGAGATGGTCAAGATTTGGTGTATGTATAGTCATATTCTTAAAGTCATGCCGCCGCTTGTAAAACACTGGAACTCTATAGAAGATCATCAGGATGCAAAAAGACAAATTCGGGAAATCTTTGAGGAAATTCAGCGCTTGAATGAAGAAAATAAGACTAAGATAAGGGAACATCAGAGCCATTTGAACGAACAAACCCACTAATTGGGGAGAGTGCCCCGTCCCTGGGGGCACTCTTCACGTTATTGAAGCTTTTCTTATTGTAATGGATACGGAAACTGTGTGGAATAGTTACTAAACTGCTGGTAAGCTTGATCTAATTTTTGTTGTTCTTCAGCCTCCAACTTGTACCAGCCCTTTTGGAACATTAAATTAAAAAGATCCCGTTGTGCCTGATGGTTTTCCATCAGAATCGTAAGCATGTCCTGATGTAGAGATTGATGACTTGCTTCACGCACAGCGATATTGAGGCTGTCTGTCATATACTTCTGTGTAGCAAGAATGTCGTTCAGGTAGTCGCGATCGTTCATTTGCGGACCCTTCACCTGGGGTTCGTTTGCAGGCTTGGGGTTCTTAATAATATTTGGGTTCTGGTTCTGCTGCATCTATGATACCTCCTTTATTGTTGGGGAATTTGTGTCATCTGCTGTGTATTATTTGTTTGGCAATGTTTTAGCAGCATGTTGTAGTGCCGTTGATGCATTTGTCCAATCTGGTCAACCAATTGTTTAGACTGGTTGCACTGAATTTCTCCGGAAAAATGGGCGCATTTTTTGGCGGCGAGTAGTGTCCAGGACATAGCATCTTTTAAGTAAAGAATGTCTTTTGTGGTCACAACCTCGGGTGGTGTCATCATAATGGGTTGTTGTTGCTGTTGGTTGTTTTGCATCGTCGTTTGCATTATAGCCCCTCCTTTTTTAGGGTAATCTGAAGCACATCGGCTCCACTATAGATGGTTTTCCCAAACGGATAGGGTGGTATGAGAGAAGAAAGATGGAAAGAAAAAAGTCCTGTCACGAGGTGACAGGACTTTTCGCTTTCCAGTGAACTGTTGTAATCAAAAGGTCGATCTTTCCCACCTCAAGATTTAGCTGTTGAAGAAATTCCCGGTAGATATTTGTTTGGATTTGGTGGGAAAGTGTTTGGATGTTTTCTCCAGTTTCAAGTTTTAAGCTTAAATGTAGGGTAATGACTGGCTCTGCAGACATTTCTACTCTAATTTTACTAATCTCCTGTACAGAGGTAAGATCCTTGCAGCTTTGAAGGACTAGTTTTTTCAAAACGGTTTCGGAAACATGGATCTGACCTGCATGAAATTGAGGATGAACAATCGTTGTTTCCCCGTATTCCTCTTTCCGAGAAGAAAGAATGATCTTTTCCACCCGCGAGATCAAACGGCTGAGAAAATCCTGTTCAACCTGCAGGCGGGGAATGGGAATAGCATGACGCCCTTTGGTTTCCCGTTCGAACAAGGCTGCCTTGATTTCTGACGAAGAGCGAATATCTGAGATATGAACAAAATGGTCAATCGTATGAAGTTCTAATGCATCCTGGATCCGTTTAATCATCTTTTGCGAGGTACCAAGAATCAACAGCCGTTCTATGGGATACTGTTTTAGTGCCTCTATAACTTCTTTCCGATGACCCTCATCCAAAAAGATGGCTCGCTTTACGGCTTGAATGGTTGTTTTCTCATATTTCGCAGACTGTCCAGCTACCTTTCTTCCTTGAAAAATCAATATACCGTCATCAATAATTGCGGATATCTTAAAACGATGGGCGAGGGCTAAAGCACTCGTGCTTTTGCCTGTTCCACTTGGACCATATAGCGCGTAGATTTCCACCGATTGTTCCACCTTATCATTTAGATTCGGAGAGAATCGCTCCTAATTCCTTTGATCTTTCTGTTGCTCGTAAAATACAGGCTACTAAGGCCTGCTCGAACCCAAAGGAACGGAGGATTTCAAGTCCGGCCTGGGTTGTTCCGCCTGGCGAAGTGACCTTTTCCCGCAAGACAGCCGGATCTTCCCCTGTTTTTTTCAGCATTTCGGCTGCTCCAAGAATGGTCTGTAAAATCAGCTCCCGTGACATCCCCGCTGGTAAACCCGCCTGCATTGCACCTTTTTGCATCGCTTCTACCAACAGGTAAATATATGCTGGACCGCTTCCAGAAACCCCTGTTACGGCATCCAACTGATTTTCCTCAACGGTAACAACGGAGCCTATCGATTCAAAAATTTCCCTAGCAATATTTATATGTTCGTCCGTCGCCGTAATTCCTTTGGCAATGGCTGTTGCAGATAATCCGATTGTTGCTGACGTATTGGGCATGGTACGAATGATCGGAGCGGAATGATCAAGAATATTTGAGATGAAATCCGTTGTGATTCCTGCTACAACGGAAATGATCATCTGCCCCGGACGGGTTAAATGCTTCCAATCACTTAAGGCATTTCCTACGTCTTTAGGTTTCATAGCCAATATTAGAATATCCGCTCCCTGAATTGATTGCTCCCTGCGTTCTGCATCCGCAACAACACCGAATTTGTGGGAAAGTTCATGGAGTCTGATGCGGTCTGTTCGGTTTGTAATACTTATATGGCTTGGGTTTACGATCTTTTGATTTAGCATCCCCGCGAGGATTGCTTCCGCCATTGAACCGGCCCCAATAAAACATATTTTTTTATCGTTTAATAACAATTTTTGTCACCTCTACCCGCGAATTTGCCCCTGTCCATGCAATAAATATTTATAGGAAGTTAACGCTGTTAATCCCATTGGTCCACGGGCATGAAGCTTTTGCGTACTAATCCCTATTTCCGCACCAAAGCCAAATTCAAACCCATCTGTAAAACGGGTAGATGCATTATGATAGACGGCTGCTGCATCAATTTCCCGTAAAAATCTTTGGGCTGCCTCTTGGTCCTCGGTAATAATACATTCCGAATGTCCGCTGCCATATCTTTCAATATGTTCTATCGCTTCGTCAAGATTTTTGACAACTTTCAAAGCAATAAAGAGATCCAAATATTCTGTCGCCCAGTCCTCATCTGTCGCTGCAGCTAAATGAGGAAGTTGTCTTCTAGCCTCTTCAGAAGCCCTGATTTGCACCTTGTGCTCTTCTAACGCGGAAACAATCTCCTTCAGATGGTGGTCTGCCCAGTCTTGTTGAATCAAGAGGGTTTCGATTGCATTACAAACGGAAGGGCGTTGTGTCTTGGCATTAATTGTAATGCGAATCGCTTTATTCAGATCGGCTTTGTTGTCGATATATACATGGCAATTTCCAGCACCGGTTTCCAGGACTGGGACAGACGCATTTTGCACGACATGGGAGATTAGTCCTGCACCCCCACGAGGAATTAAAACATCCAAGTACTCATTTAAACGAAGCATCTGATCAGATGTTTCCCGGGATGTATCCTCCAGCAACTGTACACAGCCTATGGGAAGTTGTTGGTTTTCTAGTACACTTTGTATGAGCCTGGTAATCGCTAAATTTGAATGAATAGCAGAAGAACTTCCACGTAGGAAAGCGGCATTACCGGTTTTCAGACAGAGTGCTGCCGCATCAACCGTTACATTTGGTCTAGCCTCATAGATAATCCCTACGACACCGAGGGGAACTCGGACTTTCTCGATTTGTAATCCGTTTGGACGAGAGAAGCTTTCTATTGTTTCTCCAATAGGGTCGGAGAGTTCAATAATCTGTCTGATCCCTTCGGCCATATCTCGAATCCTTTGTGGATTTAGTGCTAGTCGATCGAGTATAGCAGTAGGGGTGCCATTTTTCCTGCCCGCTTCCATATCCTTTTCATTCTCTTGGAGGAGAAAGTCGGTTTCGCTAATTAATTTGTCAGCAATCGCCGCAAGAACTCGATTCTTTTGTTCTGTTGAGAGTTTTGCTAATTCCTTCGCCGCCTTTTTCGCGGCTATTCCCTTTGTTATCAACTCGTTCATGTTAAATCCCTCCATTCATAAGATACCCATTCATCCCGATGGATCACTTCGGGTTTAGCGGATCCTGTGACAGACATTGCATGATCCGAAGAACTTCCTTTAATTAATTGAATAGCATCAGATGGGTAATTCACGACCCCCTTGCCAATCAACTCACCATCAGCGGTGAGGACTTCAACAACGTCCCCCTTGATAAATTCTCCATGAATTGATGTCACACCTGAAGGGAGCAAACTTTTACCCTGCTCAAGTAATGCGAGTTTTGCTCCTTGATCAACGATGACGCTTCCTTGAACCTCTGCGTGAAAAGCAATCCATTGTTTCTTGTTTTTCATGGAAGATAAATTTTCTGAGCCAAAGTAGGTCCCTTGCCCTTTTCCGCCCATGATTTTGTCTAGTTTATCTTCACCCATTCCACAACCCACAAAGACCTTTACACCAAAGGATAAGGCGGTTTTGGCAGCCAATACCTTGGAGCGCATACCCCCAGTACCGACTTTACTTCCTGCCCCTGAGGCCATTTGCTCAATTTCCGGTGTGATCTTCGGAACGTGTGCCAACTTTTTCGCTTGGGGATTCGTCCGTGGGTTTGAATCATACAAACCATCGGTGTCAGTAAGAATAATCAGCAAGTCCGCATGCAAAAATCCAGCTACAAGGGCCGAAAGCATGTCATTGTCGCCGAAGGTTAATTCGTCAACAGAAATCGTATCATTCTCATTAATGATCGGTATCGCGCCTTTTTGCAGAAGGGCGGACATGGTGTTATGGGCATTAATATAAAGATTGCGCTGGGAAAAATCCCTTTTGGTTAATAAAATTTGCGCAACCGTGTAACCGAAATTAGAAAATAATTGAGAGTAGGCCTGGATCAGCAGTCCCTGCCCTACAGCTGCTGAAGCTTGCTTCATCTCTATTGTAGTAGGGCGGCTGTGAAAGCCCAAGGAGGTAAATCCCGCGGCCACTGCCCCTGAAGAAACCAAGACAACCTCATGTCCTTGGTCGCGGAGGAAGGCCAAAGCAGACACATGGTCTAGCAATTTATTTTGGGAAAGACCGCCCTCTTCTTCTGTTAAAGAACTGCTTCCAATTTTGACAACAATCCTAAGCTTTTTTTTATCTAAATCATACAGGTTCATCTCTGAGTTACTCCTTAATGCTATTTTACCAAAATAAAAGAACCCCTTCATCCTTGTAAAGGACGAAAGGGTTCTTCCGCGGTACCACCTTTATTGGCAATAAATGCCCACTTCACATTGATAACAGGGTGCTCCCCGTCCAGTCTTTGTCTGGAAGCTCAAGGTTGGGGCCAATAAGGCATAACGCAGATGGCTTGCAGCCTGGGCCATCCCTCTCTGTTAGCGCATGGTTCTTACGGGTTTCCTTTCATTGCCTATTCTATACCCAATTGGGTTTTTTACTTAGTCATTAATATATAATTATGGAATAAAACAAAATACGAGTCAAGGAAATTTTGGCGAAATAATGCACAAGATAGGCAAATGTTCACGGAACGTTCCTTGACACTAAGGTTAGATAAAAATAAAATTAATATGTTGAGAATGGTAAAAAGTATGATCACCTTATAAAGGGTGTTGGAATAGGAAGAACGAAGGGAGCTTTTTACATGGAAACGTCAGTTACATATAACGCCGCGGAAGATGAGTCGGCGATTATTCCCCAGCCGTTAAACTGGAGAGATTTTATTCAGGTGACAAAGCCAGGGATTGTGCTTTCCAATCTGTTGGTTGTCTTAGCAGGCTTTTGGCTGGCCTCAGAATGGAAGGATTTCTTTAGTGTGGGTCTATTGCTTGCTACTGTCTTTGGAAGCACACTAGTGATGGGAGGATCTTGTGTCTTAAATAACTACTTGGATCGTGATTTAGATATCAAGATGGCCCGGACAAAAAACAGACCAGTGGCGGCCGGAAGAATGTCGGCTAAATTTGCGTTATCTTACGGAATGTCGTTAATGATTGCCGGTATTACTTTATTAAGCTTAGGGGCAAATGCGCTATCTGGTTTGCTTGGGTTGATCGGGGCTTTTGTTTACGTGGTTGTCTATACGGCTTGGATGAAGAGAACTACACATCTCAATACCGTCGTAGGTGCAATATCTGGTGCTGTTCCGCCAATGATTGGCTGGGCTGCAGTTACCGGGAATTTGGAACATGGTGCCTGGGTCTTATTTGCATTCCTCTTTTTGTGGCAGATCCCACATTTTCTTGCTCTAGCCATGATGAAAGCGAAGGACTATCAAACAGCTGGGTATCAGATGCTTCCAATCGTGAAGGGCAACCTGGAAACGAAAAGGCAAATGCTTTTATGGACAGCCGCCTTGCTTCCAGTCTCCTTGTTCTTATATGGGGCAGGAGTAGTAGGGATTTTCTACTATATTTCCGCAGCGCTCTTAGGTCTAGGATGGCTGGCCCTTGCGATCAAAGGATTTTTCGTTAAAGATGATATGAAGTGGGCGAAGCAAATGTTCTTTTATTCTTTGATTCACCTAACCGCTCTAAGTATCATCATGATGGTGAGCGCGGTTTAAACCATATTTGAATTAAGAATAGCCCTACTGCTTTTGATGTTCATGTGAACAAAAGCGGGGGGCTATTTTTTATGGGGGGAGCCACCTATTTTGACAGCTAAGGAAAGTTTAAATCCATTAAACTGTTTAGTTTTTTTGGTTTGCAAGATTTGCTCTCCTTCACACAGCAGTACTCTCTATATGCGAGTGGGCCTTGTCGCCGCCATATGTTGTGCCTTAAGGTTGGGGAGGGTGGAAGGGGAATCGGAGTATGGGAGTATGGGAGGAAACAGGATCTGGCTGACAAAAAGAGGGGCTGTCGATCAATTGGGGAATCAAAGAGTTATGTTAAGATAGGACAGGTGGGCCCCAGTCTAGAATAGGTTGGAATAGGTTGGAAGAGGACTGAAGAGACCTTATTTGTGTAAAAACCACCTTTTTTTGGGGGGGGCGGACCCGAAAGACCTATTTGCCCTAAATCCATGGATATTTGATGCTTAACAGTGGAATAGCGTCTTTGGGGTCCGAAATCCCGTTCGGAGTTGGGCATTTGGTAATAATAGCTGCTCTACGGTCCTACTGATTTTGTGATCGGACTGGGGAGACCTTATTTGACCGTATAGGAAAGTTTAAGTTCACTAAAGTGTTGAAGTGAACAAACTTTCCTATCGGCATGAAAAGCTTCCCTAAGGATGGATTCCTCTTCTTCGACAGGGCTTCAATAGAAGCTTTTTTTTATCAAATCCCCCTATTTTCTTTTTTTATAAATTTGGAGCTGGAATTGGGAAAAATAACATGGTTCACAGGAGGAACATCTTATGAAAACCTACCGATTCCCCATATTAATCATAGCAATCGCCATCGCAGGGATGAGTCAAGGTTTAACCCTGCCGTTGCTTTCGATACTGCTTGAAAGGGCTGATGTCCCTTCTTCGATGAATGGGTGGAATGCTTCAGCCTTGTATATCGGAATGTTCGTCACTTCTTTATTTATCGAGAAACCCGCCAGGAGATTTGGCTATAAACCGCTGATATTGTTTGGAATTGCACTTGTTTTGTTAGCATCCTTGCTTATTCCGTTATGGCTTCAATTTACGTGGTGGTTTTTTCTGCGGTTGTTAATAGGGGTTGGGGACAGTTGCATTCACTATGCCACACAGCTTTGGATTACGTCCACTTGTCCTCCGCAAGAGAGAGGGCGACGAATATCTATTTATGGACTTTCCTATGGGGCTGGATTTAGCATCGGACCTTTTGGGGTAAATTTATTACAATATGGAATATGGATTCCATTTTTGCTGGTTGCCTTATTCTACTTTATTGCCCTACTTTTGGTCAGCAGGTTATCTAACGAATACCCTAAATCAATTGAAAACGGCGAGAAGGCATCTTATGGGAAAACATTTCGCTTAGGATGGTATGCCTTAATTCCTGCCTTTTTATACGGATACCTTGAGGCTGTACTGAATGGTATCGTGCCGATTTATACCCTTCGTATTGGTCTTCACGAAACGGATCTTTCTATAATCTTGTTTGCCTTTTTTGGAGGGGCATTATTGACACAGCTTCCCTTAGGGATTCTCAGCGATCGGATTGGACGTAAAAATGTTTTGATGTTGTCAGCGGGAATTGCTGCAATCAGCTTTTTTCTTGTACCATGGGTTGGTCAGCAAGTGCTTTTAATTACTATTTTATTTGCCATTAGCGGATGTTTTACCGGCTCTTTTTTCTCGTTAGGGCTAGCCTACGTAGCAGACCTTATGCCGCCTGCCTTTCTTCCTACAGCTAATGTACTTGCCTCATTATTGTTTAGTTTGGGAAGCATGAGTGGACCTTGGGTAGCTGGACTGGGGATACAATATATCCATCCGAATAGCCTGTTTTATTCTTTTACAGTCCTACTGGGGGGATTTCTTCTTGCCGGATTTGTGGCAAAACACGGTTTGAAGCGGCAGCAAAAATAGGGAGTTCGAGTTGATCGTGCTCTTTGAACATGCAATCCAGAATCAAATATGTTTTAATGAAACTATAGCGTTTTGAAAGGGTGACTGAAGTTTGATAATCCAGGTTAAGGACCTTCACAAATATTATGGAGATTTGGAAGTTCTGAAAGGGATTAACTATACCGTTTCCGAAGGGGAAGTGGTTTGCGTCATAGGGCCATCAGGTTCTGGGAAAAGTACATTCTTGCGCTGCTTGAATGCGCTAGAGGAGATAACAAGCGGACATGTGATTATTAATGGACACGACCTTGTCGATCCAAAGGTTGATATCAATAAAGTTCGGACAGAAGTGGGGATGGTTTTTCAACGTTTCAATCTGTTCCCACATAAAACAGTCATTCAGAACATAATGTTGGCGCCAATGAAGGTGTTGAAAGTTTCCGACGCGGAGGCTAAGGAAAAAGCATTAAATCTGCTGGCAAAGGTTGGCTTAAAGGATAAGGCAGACGTTTATCCGGAAAAGCTTTCCGGTGGTCAAATGCAGCGTGTAGCGATTGCTCGGGCTTTGGCCATGAATCCGAAAATTATCCTGTTTGATGAACCAACTTCTGCACTTGATCCGGAACTAGTTGGTGAGGTTTTGGCAGTGATGAAAGATCTAGCCAAAGAGGGGATGACGATGGTTGTTGTTACCCATGAAATGGGCTTTGCCCGCGAAGTGGCAGATAGGGTTGTCTTTATGGATAAAGGGGTCATCCAAGAAGAAGGAACACCGGAAGAATTGTTTAGTCATCCTAAAAACGATCGGACAAAAGAATTTCTGGGGAAAGTCTTGGCTCATTAAAGATAAAGTAATAAAGGAGAGGAAAGGATGTATACTGGATTCCTAAAAGGGCTTAATCATACCTATGAAAATCCAATTGTGTATCATCTTCCACTGGGGGAACAATCAGCCACACTGAATGAATGGTTGGGGAAAACCGTTTATCTTCGTTTTCTTGGGGAAATGCAATGTACGAATTGTGGAAGACGAATTAATAAAACCTATAATACAGGGTATTGCTATCCATGTGTCATCTCCTTGCCGGAGACCGATCTCTGTATTGTCAAACCACATGAATGCCATTACGATCAGGGAACTTGCCGTGATCCGGGATTCGGGGAGGAACACTGCATGATTCCGCATTATGTTTATTTGGCAGTCAGTAGCGGGGTGAAGGTCGGACTCACAAGAAAACATAATCAATGGAAACGTTGGGTGGATCAGGGAGCCATCCAGGCAATTCCGATTGCCGAGCTTCCAAACCGAAAAAAAGCTGGCGAACTGGAAGTAGCTCTTGCTGAGCACTTGCCCGACAAAACAAATTGGCGCAAGATGCTGAAAGGGGAAGTGGAGCATGTAGATCTTTTGGCTTTGCGTGATGAAGTTTATTCCTATTTTCCAGACGAATTCAAGCCATATGTGCTTAAAGAAGAAGAATGGGCAGAATTTATGTATCCGATGTTGGAATCCGTCGATAAAATCAAAACATATAATTTGGATAAACAAAATGAAATTGAGGATCGCCTGATTGGAATTAAAGGTCAATATCTGATCTTTGAACAAGGAGTTCTAAATATTAAGAAGTTTACAGGATACAAAATTGAAATTTCTGCATAATTTTTCCTTCCTTAGAAGGATTGTGGTAAAATATTCTCGATCATACATATAAAGGAGGATGCCTCTGTGAATTTACCATCCAGTTTAAAGTACAGTAAGGAACACGAGTGGGTTCGTGTAGAAGGAAACAAGGCGCATATCGGTATTTCTGATTTTGCTCAATCCGAACTAGGGGATATTGTATTTGTTGAACTTCCTTCTGTGGGGGATGAAATTGTACAAGACAATTCCTTTGGCAGCGTGGAGTCTGTAAAAACCGTTTCAGAACTTTATGCCCCAGTTTCTGGAAAAGTCGTGGAAGTGAATAGTGAATTAGAGGACTCCCCTGAGTTGGTGAACAGTTCGCCTTATGAGCAGGGATGGATGATTGTCGTGGAGATGGATGATCCTTCACAGGTGGATTCATTGTTGTCAGCTGAAGAATACGAAAATCTCGTTAAGGAAGACTAAGCTTATTCTCTTCCTAAATATGTTAACTGTGATGGCCATGATGGTCAAAGGCTGGTGCTTAGCACCAGCCTTTTCTCTTTTTATGTCAGTCATCCCAAAATTTATACATAGGAAAGAGGAATACTCCCTATTAAAATAGAATATAAATGACTAAAGTTTCGGCCGTACACGTCAGATGTGACACCGTTGCTGAAAGGTAGGGGAGAGAGTATGAGTTTTTGCTGTGGTGCTAGTATGATTGGGGCTTTAGGTAGCTTGCGCAGTCACAGAACATATATTAATAACGTTCCCATCCTGCATTGCCCGGTCTGTAACCGTATTGATGTTCATCCAAAGATTCAAGAAGAATACGAAATTCTTTCCGAATATGCTCAGGCAGATGATGCGCCGGAAGTTGATTTCAAAGAATATATGAATAACGAGTCTTTGGCGGGGATTTTTGAAAACTGTGCTGTTATTGATGAAGGTAGAATAGATGAAGTATTTAAACAACAAATTGATAATGCGTTAGATTTATTGCTCGTATCTAAACACATCAAAGATAAAGAGTGGGAAGAAGTATTAAAAGTTCGTCTCAACAAGTTAAGCGAGCGTTTAAGCAAATGGAAAAGCCAAAAGCAACGTTAAAGAATTCCTTCCGAAAGTACTCAAGTTTCCTGTGATACATAGGAAAATTGGAATTCAAAACCGGTCCCCCGAAAAAATGGATCGGTTTTATTTTTTTAGTGATAAGAAAAGCGTCATAAGAAAAAACCAACTTACGAAATGTGTATTGCGAGGTGAAAACATGTTAAGCCGCTTCCTAGGAAAGCGTTCTTCACATTTCCCTTCGGCAAGGGTTGAACTTGAAAAAGATGTAACCTTAGCTCAACAAGGGGACTTGGATGTTCGCAATGAATTAATAAAAAACTATATACCGTTTATATCCCAAGTCACCTCAAAGGTATGCAAAAGATTCATTGACCCTTTGAAGGATGACGAATTTAGTGTTGCCATGGAAGCTTTCGATGAAGCCATATCGAAGTATACTTTCGGCAAAGGAAGCTCTTTTTTGTCATTCGCAGATTTAGTGATTCGCAGACGTGTGATTGATTTTATTCGAAAAGAGGCAAAACATCGAGGTCAGCTTTCTTTTGAACATACAGGAGATGGTGAGGAGGAAACAGATCAAACAGCTATTGAAACACAGGTCTCTATTCAACAATACGAGCTAGATTATGATGCAAGTTTGCGAAGAGAAGAAATAAATCACTACAAAGAAAAGTTAAAGGAATTTAAAATAGACTTAATGGAGCTGCCAGACATTTCCCCTAAACACGTAGATGCTAGGCAAAATGCCATCGAGGTAGCTAGGACTGTGGTGAACAATAGCAGATTATGCCAGCTCTTTCTTGAAAAAAGGAAGCTGCCTATGAAGGATTTAATGGCCGAAGTTGCGGTCAGCCGGAAAACAGTAGAGCGGAATCGAAATTATATTGTTGCCATAATCATTCTTCTTCTGGAGGATTATCAATATCTTCACAGCTATTTACAGGTTGAAACAGAAAGGATGGTGCAGCCATCTTGAAAAAAGGAGTTATTATAGAATCACAAAAAAAATGGACGGTAGTATTAACTCCAGATGGAGAGTTTTGTAAAATCCCCTTTGAATCTACACACACTGTGGGGGAAGAGGTTTTTTTTCAACCAACTACCGTGAATGGCATTAACACAAAAAGAAGGTGGAATCCTTTCACCTTGCGTACTGGCTCGATGGTTGCCGCCTGCCTGTTGCTTTTATTAATCAGTTTTCCGTTTTTTGGAGGTTCACAAGCCTACGCGGCGGTGACAATTGATATTAATCCAAGTATTGAATTGGAAATTGATGAAAAGTCAATTGTCATTGATGCACATTCTTTGAATCCGGACGGGAAGATCCTTTTGCAGTCAATCAGGTGGAAGGATCAAGCGCTAAGCATAGTTACTGTAGCGATTATTGATTCGGCTGAAAATAAAGGGATGATGAATGCGGAAAAGCAGGTCATTATCACGACAACCTTTTATAAAGATGAACCGGAAAACCTTGACGAGAAGTGGGAAACAATGTTGGGTGACATAGATGAGCAAGTTGATCAGGATCTCACCGTTGTAATTGTTGAGGGGAAAGAAGAATGGGTGAAGGAAGCCAAGGAAAAACAGGTCCCACCCGGTTCCTACATGATGGTGAAACAGGCCGAAAAACAAGGGGTTACTATCCAGGAGAAAGAAATTAAAGAGGGAAAAGTAAAATTTGATACACCGGTACCTGGAATTAAGGTGATTCATTCCAATCAAGGGAAAGCTCCGGAGCATTCAAATGGGAAGAAGAAAGAAGAAATAGCTGATAAAAAGGCCGACAAAGTTCAAAATAAGGTATTGAAAGAAAAACTAAAAGAAGAGCAAAAAGAGGAAAGAGAAAAACTCAAGGAACAAATCGAAGAAAAGCTCAAGGAACTCCGAAAAGAGGATAGAGAAGAGCTTAAAGAACAGATCAAAGAAAAACTTGAACAACTACAAAAAGAGGAAAAAGAAAAGTTTAAAGGGAATTCGAAATGGGACGAACTTGAGAAAAAAGGCAAGGCTCCTCAGGACAAGTCAAACGACTCCTCTTCTAAAGATAATTCCTGGGATGACCAAAAAGACCCAGAAAAAGTTAAAACGAGAAAACCAGACGATAACCAGCATGGAAACAACCATGCTGATTATCGCGTTGGAAATGAAAAGGATAAATCGACTCAAGACAAAGGGAATGGAAAGAACAATAAAGAGCAAAATAAAGATAAAAATGAAAAAGACAAAAAAGACCCGCAAAAGGACAATCGGGACTAAATAGCTGTTATCCTAAAAAGAGGTGCATTGGCACCTTTTTTTTTCAATTAGTCACAATATCTTAAGAAAAGATTATAATTTAATATGGACTAATTCGGCAAATGTGTTATACTAATTGTCATAAACAGCCTTATATATTGTTATAGAAAGCAAATTATTTTGGGAGGCCGGCTGAATGGATACGAAAGTAAAGATGGATTTAAAAGATATTTTGTCAACAGACAAAATTCATTATAATCTTTCCGTCCCTCAATTGGTGGAGGCATCTGTAAGTCGTGGGGAAGCAATCCTTACGGATAAGGGGGCATTAAGCGCCGAAACGGGGAAGTATACAGGACGTTCACCCAAGGATAAGTTTATCGTAAATGAGCCATCTGTACAAGGCAAGATAGCTTGGGGTCCTGTCAATCAACCAATGGAAATTAGCAAATTTGATAAATTATATGAAGATGTCCTCGCTTATTTGGATCAAAAAGAGTTATACGTATTTGACGGTTTTGCAGGAGCTGCTACAGAATACCGACTTCCAATTCGGATTATTAACGAATACGCCTGGCATAATCTTTTTGTACGCCAGTTATTTGTAAGACCAAACGCCGAAGAACTTGAAAACCTTCAGCCGGAATTCACAGTCATTGCGGTCCCCGGATTTGAAGCAAAGCCTGCAGTTCACGGAACCAATTCAGAAACCTTTATTATTGTCAGCTTCGAAAGAAAAGTCGTCTTAATAGGCGGGACAAAATATGCAGGTGAAATGAAAAAATCTATCTTTAGTGTGATGAATTACATTTTGCCTGAATCCGGTGTTCTTTCTATGCACTGTTCGGCCAACGTTGGTGAAAAGGGAGATGTGGCCTTGTTTTTCGGCCTTTCCGGTACAGGAAAAACCACCTTATCCACTGATCCTAACCGCGGTTTAATTGGCGATGACGAGCATGGATGGTCTAATGAAGGGGTCTTTAACATTGAAGGTGGTTGCTATGCGAAGTGTATCAACCTTTCAGAAGAAAAAGAACCGCAAATATGGAACGCTATTCGATTTGGTTCTGTTCTAGAAAATGTAGTTATTGATAAAGAATCTCGAAAAGCAGATTACGATAGTGCCGAATTAACCGAAAATACTCGTGTTGCTTATCCTGTCGATTTCATCCCAGGAGCAGTGATTCCAGGGGTAGCAGGTCATCCGAAAGTGATTGTGTTCCTGACTGCTGACGCATTTGGCGTGCTCCCTCCGATTTCCAAATTGACCAAGGAACAGGCCATGTACCATTTTCTATCGGGTTACACAAGCAAGCTTGCCGGAACAGAACGCGGAGTAACAGAACCTGAAGCAACCTTCTCCACCTGTTTTGGTTCACCATTCTTGCCGTTGAACCCAAGTGTTTACGCGGAAATGCTAGGAGAAAAGATCACCGATCATCAAGCGAAAGTCTATCTGGTGAACACCGGATGGTCTGGTGGAGCATACGGAGTAGGAAAACGCATGAATCTGTCCTACACCCGTGCGATGGTAACTGCTGCAATAAACGGTGCCTTGGATGAGGTAGATTATGAAACGGACTCGATCTTTGGATTACAGATTCCAAAAGAAGTTCCAGGTGTACCAAGTGAGGTCCTAATGCCTAGAAATACATGGAACGATAAGGAAGAATATGACCGGACAGCAAAAGATCTAGCTTCTCGCTTCCAAAGAAACTTCAGCAAGTTTAGCGGAGTAGCTAAAGAAATCGCCCAGGCTGGTCCTGTGGTAAAATAGATGGTATGTAAAAACGCTTGGTGAGAATCCAGGCGTTTTTTGTTGGGCGGACTGAGTACTAGCGTATTTCCCTGCTTTCATTAGGAGATGACACGTGGCGACCCACGGAGGCGGTTGAATAAGGGGAAGATTTCCCCTTATTTCTCTAATCGATGGATAAAAAGGGATAATAGTTATAATGAACGAAACCGACGCACTTTTGCTATACGTAGGTTAAATTTGGTCAATACTTAGTAGCGACAAAACAACCAAAAAACCAAATTCAGAGCTACAAACAAAAGGAGTCGGTCTATTATGAAGAATACCACAAAATTCATTGGTTTAGACGTATCCAAAAATAAAATTGCCGTTGGAATTGCAGATGAGGGGCGTGAAGCACCACGGTTTTGGGGAACCATCTCGCACGATGAGAATGCCGTTCGCAAACTGATCAACACGCTTCGTACAGAGGGCATCCACCTTGAGATTTGTTATGAAGCAGGGCCAACAGGTTATGAGCTATACCGTTGGTTATTAAAATTAAATGTAAAGTGTATCGTGGTTGCGCCCACCCTTATTCCTAAACGATCAGGGGACCGTGTTAAAACGGACAAACGGGATGCCCTTAGGCTGGCCCAACTTTTTCGGGCTGGTGAGTTAACTTCGGTTTATGTGCCAACACCTGAAGATGAATCCTTACGGGATATGGTCCGTGCAAGGGAAGATGCAATAGAAGACTTAAACCGCCACAAACAACGGTTGACGAAATTGCTTCTCCGTCGACAAATGAAGGAACCTAAAACAGGTCGGTGGACTTATGCCTATGAGGAATGGCTGGATACGCTGAAGTTTGAAAACGAATGCGACCAGCTCACCTTTGCTGAGTACCGTCAGTCCATCTTGGAGACCAAGGAACGTATTAAACGTTACGACCAAGCAATCGAAGGGCACTCCAGGACGTGTTCGCAAGCCCTGTTAATTGAAGCCTTGCAAGCGTTACGTGGAGTGGCCGTATTGTCAGCTACAACGATCGCTTGTGAATTAGGCAACGTCATGCGATTCCAACACCCCAAATATGCAATGAGCTACGCAGGATTAGTTCCAAAGGAGAGTTCAAGCGGAGAAAGTCGCTGGCAAGGTGGAATAACAAAAGTAGGAAACAGTCACCTCCGAAGGATTCTTGTGGAAGCAGCCTGGAGCTATCGATATTCGCCCGCAGTTAAAAAGAAAATGCGCCAACGCATCGAAGGTTTGCCTGCGGAAGTACAGATGATTGCATGGAAAGCCCAACACAGGCTCCATAAGAAATTTAGGAGTATGCTGAAAAAAGGTAAACACAAAGGCACAATAACGGCCGCTATTGCACGCGAACTTATAGGCTTCGTGTGGGCGATTGCGAAGGTTGTGGAACAGCAAAGATGCGCGGCGTAATAATGAGGCTCAACCAGTTAATGAACAAGAAGAATAAGAAAGGTAGATGATGTGAAGATTGGCCCGCTTTCATTCTTTGGCTCGGGGGCAAAGTTAAGCAAGATGGGGACAAATCCGCGTTCTCCCCCTCGTGTAGATTCTTCACGGATCGAAGCACGTGAATAGTTAGCGGCAGGTCCCCAGACGTATGAATACTATGTGATAACCCACGAATATCAGATTGCCAATCGGCGATAAACTTTTGCTCTCGTGCCAAGGAATGAAATAAGAATGAAGGGCCTAAAAAGAATCCCCCCTTCCGTCCCCCTAGGGGAAAACGCAGGGGAAACATCCCCTGCACCCGTCACTCGCCGTGGGGCAGGTCCAGCAAAAGCTGGACATTCATCAGTGTAGGCACTAAACCAACCCTGTAAAGAAATGCACTTGACAGGATTAGTTTAGTGCGCAAAAAAACAAAAAGGGTGCTTAGGGGTTGACAGGTTTCGTTCATATCAGGGGGAGAAATTACTCCTATCACATGAAAAAGTTGCGCAGAATGAAATTTTGACGGGTTTAAGGGGAAAAACTCCCCCTTTTTAATTTGATTAACCCAAGTGCTGCTATCCTTTAATCAACCTGAGTCCATTCGTAATCAATCGGCCCATATCCGGGCCTTTTTGTTTCAATTGGTCAAGCTGAAGTTGTAGCTTTTTCTCTACCGTCAGCCATTGCCCCCCAAGGCCTGCTATTAGCTCGAGGATCTCTAACCGCAGCAGCCAATCCTCTGAGAACGAAGAATCCAACTCTTGAACCACATTTAATAGTCGATCCATATCTTCTTTGCTCTCCCGAATCGCTCGCACCTCTGCATATAGTTTTTCCAAAGGGCTCCACTCTTTCGGGGAAAGTGGTCCTGATTGCAACGTTTCAGATACATCATCCGAATAATAGCTTTCTGGATCCGCAGCACCTGCCGCAACGGAAATCACCGAGGCTCCAACCGGCATGGTATAAGGACCAGAATCCACACCCCAAAGGATCTCACCCTGATAGCTAACCTCAGCTTGATCGAAGGTTACAAATATAATCTTTCCATTTCTCCGTATAATCTCTTGGACCTTTCCTTGAATAGCTAAGCCGCCTTCGAACAGAGGTTGGCAAGTTTGATCCGGAGCTAGGTTCCATTCATACAGTTCATCATCCGTAAGTTGTTCTATAGGTTTGCTCATCCCCTGCAGGTTACCAATCGGTGCTATGGTTCCCCGAGGATGTGCTTCTTTATGATGTCCATCAAGTTGCATATGCTCATAGGAAAAAGCTGTTGCTCCTTCCGTCTGAAAACAAACAGCCTCCCCTCGATCATCACAAAGGACCCGCGACACAATTCCTGTCGCTTGTAACCCAGAACTATAAGTTACATGCACAACGTTCGATGATCTCAACGCCTTGAAAAGGCTTTCAGTTCCACCAACGGAAAATGCCATCCTTGTGGAAAATTCCTGCACTGCAGAAATTAACTGCTCAAAGTTTTGGCATACAAACAATTGGGGCTGCATCTTGGTGATATCGAATCCAGTCTGAATGGCAGTTTCTAAATCAAATGGGATCTTTTTCACCCGGTCCGTTAAACTGTGAGCGCTTTCCCCTACAGAGGAAAGCAAACCTGCCCCATAAATCCTAGGGTGCTGAATATCCCCAATTAACCCATACTCTACCGTCCACCAATAAAGACGTGAGATTTGTTCAGCCTCTGACACTTCTGTCACTGCCTTTTGCTTTGCAGTCAAATCCTCTTTTGCCTTTTGAATATCCTCTTTTGTTGCGTTACTGCTCTCCATTAAGGCTGATAAAGTCCGTACCGCTTCAAATACCTCATGCTCTTCCTTTGTAGCAATAGCTTTGCGACCAATTTCGCCAAAGATTTTTACGTAGTTTGCATATTGGGGGTGGCATAATATAGGGGCATGCCCGGCAGCTTCGTGGATGATGTCCGGAGCAGGCGTATATTCGATATGTTCTAATTGGCGGATTTCTGCTGCAATGGGGAGAATCCCGTGGGCTTGAAAATCAAAAAAAACAACCCCTGGAATGAAGCCATCAATGGAAACCGCTCCCCATCCGAAAGGTTGCAAACAAGCATTCATTTCTTCTATCTTAGGGATCGATTCAATCTTAATACCTGACTCGCGTAATCCGTCTACATAGGATGGATGGGCGGAGTCTTTCAAGTAGTAATAATTCTGCCTCATCACATAACGCCAAACAGCCTGATTGATAGGTGAGTACTTTTCATAATGTTGATTCACAACATAACGTTTTAAATGAGCAAGTATCTTTGGAATTGGACTTGTCAAGATAAGTCTCCTCCCTTTTTTGTTCCCGTGGTTTTGCTATAGATCTGATCGTATTTGGCGGCTAAATCGAAATCAAGTTCAGTAATTCCTTGTGCTTGCCACGAGGAAAGCTTTAAAGTCACTACTTTATAGTCTATGGATATAAAAGGGTGGTGGTTCACGGTTTCGGACAAATCCGCTATTTCTTTCACAAAGGAGATCCCTGTCAAAAAATGCATGAACCGATACTTTTTAATGATCCATTTCTGATCCTCTAGCCGCCACTCCTGTAATTGCAGCAACCGCTTTTTGATTTCCTCCTCAGTCAATCTGGCCATCCTAACACCCCCTCTAGTGACCTTATCAAAAGATATGATTTGCCGTACAAAAAAGACCAAGGAGAAATCATGGCATTTCAAATGCTTTTCCATAAATGGAATGATATAATACCAAGGGTGGATGCGGATTTTTTTCGATCTGAATCACTTTTTAAACAAAAATATATAAAAAATATAAGAATGTTGTTTCCTTGATTTAATTATTTGTTATACTATAATATAAGAGGATGATAATCAATTGAGAATGAGAAAACAGATTTTCAATTGAACTGTGTTAATACGGAATGGAGGAAACGGATATGTCACAAGTGCCACATTTAAAAATAGAGGATTTAAGAGTTACAATTGAGAATAAGGAGATCCTCAAGGGTCTTAATCTAGAAATCAAGGGTGGAGAGGTCCATGCGATTATGGGACCGAACGGAACGGGTAAAAGTACTCTTTCATCTGCCATTATGGGTCATCCTAAATACGAAGTAACTGGAGGGTCCATTACACTAGATGGTGAAGACGTCTTGGAAATGGCTGTTGATGAACGTGCTCGTAAAGGCTTGTTTTTGGCGATGCAATATCCAAGTGAAATCAGCGGGGTAACCAATGCTGACTTTTTAAGAAGTGCAATTAATGCTCGAATGGAAGAAGGAAAAGAAATTTCTCTAATGAAGTTCATTCGTGAAATGGATAAAAAAATGAAGGTTTTAGAGATGGACGAGGCATTTATGCACCGTTATTTAAATGAAGGGTTCTCTGGTGGGGAGAAAAAACGCAATGAGATCTTACAGATGTCCATGTTAAACCCGCGTATTGCGATTATGGATGAAATCGACTCAGGGTTAGATATCGATGCTCTGAAGATCGTGGCCGAAGGCGTTAATAATATGTTAAGTCCAGAGCTTGGCGTATTGGTTATTACCCACTATCAGCGTTTGTTAAATTATATCAAGCCGAATTTTGTCCATGTCATGATGCAAGGACGAATTGTAAAGTCTGGTGGACCTGAATTAGCTGAAAAATTAGAAGCGGAAGGCTATGACTGGATTAAAAAAGAACTAGGTATCGTAGACGAAACCGTTAACGCTGAAGTGTAAAGGGGAGGTGACTAGGATGAGTATAGAGATGAAATTACAATTTGATCGTGAGGCCATCATCCAGTTTTCCAAACAATCCGCTGAGCCGGAATGGATGCTTAACCTTCGACTAGAGGGTTATGACCATTATCAACAGCTTCCACTGCCAAAACTAGACAAGACGAAAATTGACAAATGGAATATGGATGGATTTGTTCCTTTTCGCACACAACCAAGTGTGACGGCCATCCAGGATCTCCCAGAAGAAGTTCAGAAGGTGTTGGCAACAGAAGACAAGGTAGAAAAAGCTGTCCTCGTGCAAAAGGATGCTTCCGTTATTTACACCTCACTGCCTGAATCGTTAAAAAGCCAAGGAGTTGTGTTTACATCCTTGCAAGCGGCATTAGCAACACACGGAGAGCTGATCCAAAAATATTTTATGCAACTGGATAGTAAAATAGATTCCCATAAAATTTCAGCTTTACACGCAGCAGCGTGGAGCGGCGGAGTCTTTCTCTACATTCCCAAAAATGTTGAAGTCAAGGTTCCTGTGCAGGCTGTATTTTATGCCTCGGGAAATGAGAGCGGACTTATCCCACATATTTTGATCGTCACAGAAGCAAACAGCTCTGTTGATTATATTGATAATTATATGAGTGAAAAAGACCAGTTCATGATTCAAAACGGAATCGTTGAAATTCATGTTGGAGAGGGTTCTCGCGTCAATTTCACATCGGTACGGACCTTAAACGATCAGGCTACGGATTACATTTTCCGACATGCTTCCGTGGAAAAAGACGGTCGGATGGAATGGCTGCTAGCCGAGATGAATGATGGAAACACAGTTACACAAAATACAACACACTTAGAGGGAAATGGGTCCTCTGCAGAATCAAAGCTAATTACGATCGGTTCCGGAGCACAGAAAACGGATGTCGTATCAAAAATGACTCACACCGGGAAAAACTCCGACAGCCAAATGCTCGTGAAGGGTGTTGTCAAAGACGAAGCAAGCGCGATTCTAAATGGAATTACGTTCATTGAAAAGGGCGCAACGAAGGCCAATGGGGAACAAGCGGAAAAATTGTTGATGCTTAGCCCAAAAGCTCGTGGTGATGCAAATCCGATCCTGTTAATTGATGAAGACGATGTAAAGGCTGGCCACGCAGCAAGTGCCGGACAAATTAATCCGATGCAAATCTTTTATATGATGTCTAGAGGAATTCCTAAAGAAGAAGCCCAACGTCTCATTATCTTCGGTTTCCTTGCTCAGGTGGTAGATGCCATTCCAAATAAGGAAATCAAGAAGGTTTTGGAAGCGGCTATTGAGAGGAAAGTTTACTAATGAATATAAAAGAGATTAAAGCTCAATTCCCTATTTTAAATCAACAGATAAATGGTCACCCTTTAGTCTATTTGGACAGTGCAGCAACATCACAAAAGCCAGTCCAGGTGATTGAGGCCATAGAAGATTATTATAAAAGGATAAATTCTAATGTACACCGTGGTGTTCATACGCTAGGTACATGGGCTACAGATGCTTATGAAGGAGCAAGGGAGAAGGTTCGTAAATTTATTAATGCCAAGGAAACGGCAGAAGTTATCTTTACCCGAGGAACCACAACCTCCCTAAATATGGTTGCTACATGCTACGCGCGTGAATTCCTTCAAGAAGGCGATGAAATCGTCACGACGATCATGGAACACCATAGCAACTTCATCCCTTGGCAGCAGGTTGCAAAGGCAACGGGGGCAACTTTTAAATTCATTCCTTTGCAGCCAGATGGAACGGTATCTTTGGTAGATGTAAAGAAAACGATCACTGATAAAACCAAATTAGTTTCCATTGCTTATGTATCGAATGTTACAGGGACGATCCATCCAATTAAGGAAATCGCGAAGATTGCCCATCAACATGGAGCGGTCATGTGTGTCGATGCTGCACAAGGGGCTCCACATCTAAAATTGGATGTGCAAGATTTGGATTGTGATTTCTTAGCCTTTTCCGGTCATAAAATGGCTGGGCCAACAGGGATCGGTGTTTTATATGGAAAGCGCGCTCTCTTGGAAAAAATGGCGCCTTATGAGTTTGGCGGGGAAATGATTGATTTCGTTGATTTGTATGATTCAACGTGGAAAGAACTTCCTTGGAAGTTTGAAGGAGGTACCCCAATCATCGCAGGCGCTGTAGGTTTAGGTGCAGCGATTGACTTCTTGCAGGATATTGGCATGGATGAAATCGAACGCCATGAGCAACAATTAGTTCATTATGCAATGGAAAAGTTATCTCCTTTAGAGGGACTAACAATCTATGGACCAAAAGAACGAAGCGGATTAGTTACCTTTAACTTAAGTGATGTACATCCCCATGATCTGGCAACGGTGTTAGATTCATATGGGATTGCTGTTCGAGCAGGGCATCATTGTGCACAGCCATTGATGAAATGGTTGCAAGTTTCAGCAACAGCCCGCGCCAGCTTCTATATTTATAATACGGAAGAAGACATTGACGCACTAGTCAAAGGGTTATTAAAAACAAAGGAGTATTTCGGAAATGTCTTCCTTGGATGATTTATATCGACGTGTCATTATGGACCACTATCAAAGACCGCGTAATCGTGGAGAAATGGATCAAGATTCGGTAACAATAAACTTAAATAATCCTACATGCGGCGATCGGATTCAACTCCAATTAAAAGTGGAAGATGGGATTATTAAAGACGTGAAGTTTCTTGGGGAAGGCTGCTCGATAAGTATGTCATCTGCATCAATGATGACAGAAGCGGTTAAAGGCGGATCTGTTGAGGACGCTTTGAAAATGGCTGATTTATTTTCCAGACTGATGCAAGGTGAATCAATTGAAGATGAGGATCTGGATATAGGCGATATTGAAGCACTCGCCGGAGTTTCCAAATTCCCTGCGAGAATCAAGTGTGCGACATTGGCTTGGAAAGCTTTGCAGCAAGGTGTTCATGATTCAGCCAAATAGGCTTTAGGAGGGATTTAGTATGGCGAAGAAAGCACCCGAATTGTCGGATTATCAATATGGTTTCCATGACAAGGACGTTTCGGTTTTTAGAACAAAAAAAGGCTTAACGAAGGAAATTGTAGAAGAGATTTCACGCATGAAAGGCGAACCTGAGTGGATGCTCGAGTACCGCTTAAAAGCACTCGATATCTTTTTCAAAAAGCCAATGCCAAACTGGGGTGGGGAACTGAAAGATCTTGATTTTGACTCCATTACCTACTATGTTAAGCCATCTGAAAAGCAAGGGAAAACATGGGAAGAAGTTCCCGCAGAAATCAAGGCAACTTTTGATAAGCTTGGGATCCCAGAAGCTGAACAAAAGTTCTTGGCTGGGGTTTCCGCTCAGTATGAATCGGAAGTCGTATACCACAGCATGCAGGAGGATTTGGAGAAGTTAGGGATTTTATTTACAGATATGGATTCAGCCGTGCGCGAATATCCGGATATTGTTAAAGAATATTTCGGGACTGTTATTCCGGCGGCAGATAATAAGTTTTCTGCATTGAACAGTGCCGTATGGTCTGGCGGAAGCTTTATCTATGTTCCAAAAGGGGTCAAATGTGAGCAACCGCTGCAAGCCTATTTCCGTATAAACTCAGAAAATATGGGTCAGTTTGAGCGGACTCTCATTATTGCTGACGAAGATTCTTTTGTCCACTACGTGGAAGGGTGTACAGCTCCGATCTACTCCACAGACTCCCTGCATAGTGCGGTTGTTGAAATCATTGTAAAAGAGCGTGCACGCTGTCGCTATACCACCATTCAGAACTGGTCTGCTAACGTATATAACTTGGTAACAAAGCGAGCTATTGCTTATGCTGATGCAACCATGGAATGGATCGACGGAAATATTGGAAGTAAATTAACGATGAAATATCCAGCAGTTGTTATGGTTGGACCTCGTGCCAAGGGTGTTGTTATTTCTATTGCCGTTGCAGGTAAAGGAATGCATCAACACGCAGGTGCGAAAATGGTTCACATGGCACCGGATTGCTCTTCTACGATTGTTTCTAAGAGTATGAGTAAACACGGCGGGAAAGTGACTTATATGGGATTAGCGAAATTTGGACGTAATTCCGACGGTTCAAAGTCTAATATTAAATGTGATACGTTAATACTTGACGATATTTCCACTTCAGACACGATCCCTTATAACGAAATCTTAAATGATAATGTAACACTTGAGCATGAAGCAACCGTTTCTAAAGTAAGTGAAGACCAATTGTTCTACCTGATGAGCCGTGGATTAACTGAAGATGAAGCCACACAAATGATCGTAATGGGCTTTATTGAACCATTTACGAAAGAATTGCCAATGGAATATGCTGTTGAAATGAATAGATTGATTAAGTTCGAAATGGAAGGCAGCATTGGATAAGGACCAAAATCCTGGGATTTCCCGGGATTTTTCCTTTTTCAGGTGGAAATTCTTTTTTTTCCGAAAAAGATCGAGTATCATAAAGTTATATCCTATTAGCCGAGATGCTTGGGAGAGGAAATCTTCTCTACAGAGGAGGAGAAACATTGCTGACTGGTAAACTCCATATTCTTCACACCAATGATATACACAGCCATTTTGCCAACATGCCGTATCTTGCCGATGGGATAAGGAAGCTAAAAGAGAAACTGACCACCGATGGGGATGTCGTCGTAGTTGATATCGGAGACCATGTCGATCGGATGAGTGTGATTACTGAGGCTACTTGGGGACAGGCAAATATTGAGGTTATGAATCAAACAGGGTATGATCTTGCTGCAATAGGAAACAATGAAGGGATCACTTTCCCAAAAGATAAATTGATGGAATTGTATAAATATGCCCGATTTAAAGTAATCTGTGGAAACTTAAGAGATAAAGAAACCCACCACCCACCAGCTTTTCTCAAAACCTTCTATATTCAACAAATAGGTGATGTGAAGATTGGTTGGATCAGTATGACCGCCCCTTTTTCATTGTTTTACGATTTACTTGGTTGGGAAATTTTGGACCCATTTTCTGAAATAAAGAATATAGTAAAGAATATCCGTGATCAGGTTGATTTTATTGTTTTAATGTCCCATCTCGGTCTGTCTTATGACCGCAAGCTAGCCGAGGAAATGGAAGGAATTGACCTTATTTTGGGTGCGCATACCCATCATTTGCTTGAAGAAGGAGAAAAGGTAAACCAAACCTTTATTATACAAGCTGGAAAATTTGGAGATTATATGGGGAAGACCACCCTTGAATATGATACAGAATCAAAAAAGATTATTCAGGTGCAAGGACATTGTTATCCTATTTCGGGTTTTGCCAAAGCAGAGGATATTGCTAGATTTATTGACCGGGCGGAAAAGTCCGCAGATAAAATTTTAAGTCCACCTGTTACGGATCTTCAGGTACAAATTCCAATTGATTGGGAGCGGGAATCCCCTTTAGGCAACTTACTCGCAAAGGGAATTCGAGAATGGGTGGAAGCGGATATTTCCCTGGTGAATTCTGGACAAATCTTATTCTCTCTCCCCAAAGGACCTGTAACAAAAAAAGATTTACTGAAAATTTGCCCACATCCCATAAATCCTTGTAAACTACAGATGCCGGGGAATGTACTAAAGGATGTACTTGAACAATCACTTGATGAAGAGAATATTCATAGACAGATTAAAGGTTTTGGATTCCGGGGAAGTATTTTGGGATGGATGTGTGTGGATGGCATGTTTATTCAATATAACCAAGATCTCCCAAAGGGAAAGAGGATCTTACGTATTGACATTAACGGTCAAGAGCTGGAAGAAAACCGCTTATACAGTGTAGGAACCATAGATATGTTTACATTCAGCTGGATCTTTCCACATTTTAGAGAATCTAAAGACATACATTATTACTTACCGGAATTCATTCGAGATATCTTATCAAAAGAACTTCAATCAAAGGATGCTTTAATACGAAGCAGCTATAAGCGCTGGATTCAGGTTTAAGCCCCGCAGAAGAGGTGACTGGCATGAAATTTATTGATGACTTATACAACTTGTACCGCGACCATCTTACTGGAGATGAAGAAGATGCTGTTGCATTGGTACTCGGTGCACTTCAGGAACTGGAACAGGAAGATATGGTTACCCTCGTGAAGGACATGAAGGAAGAAGAATTGTTTCAGATGTTAAGCTTGTTCCTGATTGAATTAATGCGGCGAAAAATGGCTGAAGAAGGGGTAGGGCAAACGACCTTGAACACACCCCCAATAAGTGATACATTGCATTAGGTTTGGCACGCAAAGGTCCCTCTTTGCATATGATAGGATGAAACCGCTGTTTTGCTTGGAGGGAGCCATCATGATCGATGTCAAACCAATTGAAATAGAGGGACATTCTGTTATTGCCATTTCAGTTCAATTGCCTAAGACCACCTTGCTTGTGGTCACAACTGACCGAGGCTATATCATGTGTGGAGCCTTGGACGTTAAGTTGTTAAATGAGCGACTTAGTGATCGAAACATTATCGCTGGCAGGGCTTTAGGGGTTCGAACGATTGAGCAGTTGTTGGAAGCGCCACTAGAATCCGTGACGAAAACAGCCGAAGAGCTAGGAATATACTCGGGCATGACTGGAAGAGAAGCTATATTAAAGATGCTGTAAATGGATCAGGGACTATTCGTTTAGGAATAGTCCCTTTTTTTGGGTGGTTATCTTTCAATGATATGAATATCCCGCTTAGCCATTTCTTCTATATACGCCTTACCGGGGACAATTTGTTCCGGAGGATAAACCCCCTTTTTTACAATCATTCCATTCCCAATCATTTGTGCAACAACCGAAATCGTGTTAGCAGTAGCCCTTGCCATCGCTGTAACCTGATGTACCGGATCCTTGTATGTTACCATCTCGTACGCATAGGATGTTTCTGCCTCATTTTTCAGTCCTGATACAATCACACGAAGAAGAACCGCATCATCTTTTCCCTTTAGTTCCACAATCGGTTCTAGTACCTTTAACAATACTTCTCGTGGCTTCACCTTTCTTCCTTTCACTTCCACCTCATAATCATTTCGAGTCAAATTTAAATCAACAAGTAGTTTGAATTTCTCTGCGTGGCCGGGGTAGCGAATCGTTTTATATTCTAGTGTGTCTAGATAAGGGAAGGTTATCGGTAAGGTGGATGTACCGCCCGAGGTATGAAAAGCCTCCAACGGACCAAATTTATTAAAATATATTTTTTCTATTTCAGATAAGGATGGGATTTCTTGTTTCACACCGTGACGAATGATTAGGGAAGGATCCGTATAATGATCAAGAAGTCCTTCCATCGAAAACACGTGATTATATTCAAAAGGAGGTTCAGGTTGAACAGGAATTCCGCCTACATACATTTTAATTGATTTCACCTGATCCAATTGGCTGGCTCCGTAGCCAGCCAAAATATTAATCATCCCGGGAGCGACCCCTAAATCGGGAATAACCGTTGTTTTTGCATGCCTTGCTGAATCATCCAATTGCAAGATTTTATCGGTAATATGGCCAATATGACCGCCCAGATCAACATAATTCACGCCAACCTGAATGGCTGTTTTCGCAACCTTCTCATTAAAGGTATAAAAGAGTGCATTAATGACCACATCATACCCTCGAATAAATTGTGCCAATTGTTCTTGGTTATTGGCATCCACACTAAATGGCCGCAGTTTATCCGAATGAAGGAGTTTGCATACTTGTTCCGCGCGCCCGAGATCGACGTCTGCCAGGCCGACTTCTTTTACTCCTGCACTTTGCACCAAGTCTCTAGCCGCCTCTTTCCCCATCAACCCCGATCCCAATACAGCAATTTTCATTATAGTTCCCCCTTGCTATGCATTTTTTAGCATGGGATTTTCCATTTAAACATCAATTTGCGCCCGCTGTAGCTTGCCACTGTAATCAACATAAATAGACTTCCATTCCGTGAACACGTCTAATGCGGCTACCCCTGAATCCCGATGGCCATTTCCCGTCCCTTTTGTTCCCCCAAAAGGTAAGTGGATTTCTGCGCCCGTGGTACCTGCATTTACGTAGACAATGCCAGTATCAAGATCACGCTGTGCTGTAAATACGCGATTAACATCACGGGTAAAGATTGAACTAGACAACCCAAAGGAGACCCCATTATTGACGGCAATTGCCTCTTCAAAACTTTTTACAGGAATTAATGAAACAACGGGTCCGAAGATCTCCTCCTGGGCTATACGCATGTTAGCCTTTACATTCGTGAAAAGGGTAGGGGCAAAGAAATAGCCTTTAGCATATTCTCCTTCATCAAGGATCTTGCCGCCTGCTAGAAGCTTAGCTCCTTCTGCTTTGCCAATCTCGATGTAGTTCCTAATTTTCTGTAAGGATGATTGATTAATTATCGGGCCCACTTTTATTTTTTCATCTAATCCATTTCCAATGGTTAGCTTTTCCATTTCTACAAGCAAACGAGCTTCAAGCTGCTCTTTTACTTTTTCATGAACAATAACCCTGCTGCATGCTGTACATCTCTGCCCACTCGTTCCAAAGGCACTCCATAAAATCCCTTCCACAGCCAGATTCAAGTCGGCATCATCCATCACGATGACAGCGTTTTTCCCCCCCATTTCTAGGGAGACCTTTTTCAGCTTTAGCCCACAGGCACTAGCAATCTTTCTGCCTATTTCATTAGATCCTGTGAAAGAAATGACACGAATATCCGAATGGTCTACCATGGCTTCACCGACTGTTGAGCCTGAACCAAACACAACATTTAGTACGCCATTCGGTAAGCCAGCCTCTTTAAAGATTTGAGCAAGCTCTTTTGCCATCAAGGGTGTTTCTGTAGCCGGCTTCCAAACCACCGCATTTCCTGCAACAATGGCTGGAAACGATTTCCACGTGGCTATCGCGATCGGAAAATTCCATGGCGTAATAATGCCAACAACCCCAACGGGGGCACGAACACTCATAGCAAATTTATCTTTTAGCTCGGATGGAGTTGTTTGCCCAAATAGACGCCTTCCCTCCCCAGCCATATAAAAGGCCATATCGATCCCCTCTTGGACTTCACCACGGGCTTCCTCAATTACTTTACCGTTCTCCTGGGTTAACAGCTGGGCAATGTCTTCTTTTCGTTCTCTTAATAAATAACCAACACGGTATAACACTTCAGCACGTTGTGGTGCAGGTACAAGCCCCCATTCCTTTTGCGCCCGTTTTGCTGCTGTAACCGCTTTATCTACTTCATTTCCGGGGGATAAAGGAACTTCGGCAATGCTTATACCAGTGGCTGGATTAATGACAACAGCATAGTCAATAACCCCTTCAGCCGTCCATTCGCCATCAATGTAGTTTTGTAATCTTAGGATCGCCACTTTTGACCAAGCCCTCCTCTGTTTTTTCTGCTAATACCCGTGTAGGCAATGTATATGCGATGGATGATAGAAATATGGTAGGGAGGGTGGGAGGGGGATAAAAAGAGGACAGAGGATCCCCATCAGCATGACAGCATCAGCTTCCTTCTGAACTACGTCGATTTGCGTCTTGTTCGAAAGGGACAGTTGTCCCCTTGGGGAAAACTTCCTTGAATGAGGGATATATCTTTTGTATTCGGACTGGGGAGACCTCCCTCAGTAAATTAATGTTTTCTTTGTTTTTCTCGCTTTTTCACATGTTTCCTCTTTTGAAAACGATAACCCTCATGGGTAATGATTGAATAAAA